>Ga0153919_100005_pt1 | contig 48760 bp, 66 predicted proteins | sample TSGA003MetaG_FD_104712 | JGI IMG/M metagenome (GOLD analysis project Ga0153919, IMG submission 104712) | Attine ant fungus gardens microbial communities from Georgia, USA - TSGA003 MetaG | ecosystem: Host-associated > Fungi > Mycelium > Unclassified | place: USA: Connecticut, Klassen Lab...
ATTCCTATACTACAAAGACACTACCATATGTAGAACAATAGGTAGTAGCATGTGATAGTCTGTGCTCTAAGACAGACTATCACATTCCTGTATATAAAGACTCCTTGTCTAAGGATTAGGTCTTAGACTTAACAACATCTTTTGTCACTAGTCTTGCTTCGCATTTTTAAGCCTTTCTTCTATCAAGACACCCAATTGCAAATCAGTAAGTGACCATTTGTGATACTGCCTCTCCTTTCCCATTCCTTCACTTCCATGCTCTTAGGCAATTGCTATACCATATATTCCTCAGCTGTTCTCCAGAGATGAATCCTTGTTCCTGGTTCTCCTGTGTTTTTGTTCCTTTATAATTATATCCTTCACACTCTACATATGTAACAACTTCCGACTTTGTACTTCATCCTCTTTCCTCCAATGCTGTGCTTCTTGGGAGCATGCCCCACACACTACTATACTCCTGCACCTTTTCCCATAGGGGACATGCTGGTCTCCTCTCTTGCTGTGCTTTTCATGGTCTTGCCACACACACTGCTTCTTTCTTTTTCTTCCTCTGCTTCTTCACTTTAATATTTGGACACTCCCATTTGAAGTGCCCTACTCTCCAACATCTGAAACACTTTACTTCTTCCTCTACCTTTTGCTGTCTTACTTCAACTTCTTCTCTTACTCTACACTGCATTACTCTACTAGCCAATACTTCAAACTTATTTTGGGAAATTGGTTTCCCCTTTTCTCCTCTCCTTTTATTTCTGCAGTTGCAGGCCAGGTGCCCAAACTTCTTATATCCCCAACATTTCCTCCCTTCTAACTCTGCCCTTAACTTGGCAAGGGCCTTTTTTTGGTTGAGCATTCTGCTCATAAGTTGATTGTATTGTAATAGAGATATTTTGTGCTATGCCTCTACAAATTGAATAGAGTTCTGATCTTACTTATTGCTATGTCTACTGGGGTACAAGATCTTTACCCAGCTAGACTTCTACTGTTATGAACTGCTTAGTCAGCAGTATAGAAAATACAAAAATATATTATATAGTATTACATAAGGGGATTAGATAAGCAATCAATTACATAATGATTAGATAAGTAGATCACATGATGTAGTCACATGTAGTCACATGTAGGTCACATGGCAGAGTAGCTAGCATGTATAAGTAGCTGGCTTAATTCATAGAGAACTCTGTCAAGTTCTTGTCTTTATCCTACCATCTAGAGAGTAGGAGCTTTTCCCAACAGCCATCATGGCTTAGTAGGTGTGGTTGCTGATACTTACTTCCTTACTGACTACTGCCCTAATCAAAGAAGTATACGATCATCTCTAAGAGGAGAATCCCTACTCTAGCAATGCCTCCTTAAGGGGTGGGCACTATTCTCCTGTATGTACAGGTCACAATGGACCTTCAGCATAAAGTTATAGAGTTGGAAAAAGTACAAGTAGTCTACAAACAATACCACTCAAAGATTGAGGTCAGGTCTTGAGATAGTGCCTGAGTCTGGGACCACCTCACTACCACTTGTTTCTAACTAACAAGTTCTCTTAAGTCTAGGGCCTGGCTATGTCATAGTGGTTCTGGATTGTGCTACCCAGATACCAAGGATGATAAAAGAGTAAGTAAGTGGCAGAGCTCTGTGATGAGCAGTGCCTGGATAGTGGAATCAAGTTCTGGTATAAGAACTTAGTCTAAGATGACTTAATCCCACTCCTTATCTGAGTTGACAAGGAGAACTCAATAGAGTTCCCATTTATTTCTTGTACACTACTTATACATTTACTACTTGGTCTGTGCACCTATCTCTTATGATCACATGACCTTCTAGAATGTTCTATCATATGATATGTCACATGAATGCCTCTGTCACATCCACCATCACAACTATGTTATACTTGTTATACTGTCACTGTCACACTGTCACAACTTAGATGAGAAAAAGAAAAGAAAAGAAAATAATAAATGACTTAGGTGTTTTGGCCAAGTCATGATACCTATCATTGATTGTTCTTCTAATAGCCACTTACTATTTGTCCACAACTGATATGAGCTATAGTCAAATTCCATAACACTACTTATACACACTTCACTATTTACTATTGCTTGTAATGTCCCATGTGTTCCTTTCCACCTTACTATCCCATGTGTCCAATCTTTAGAAAACTAAAAGGAAAAGAAAAGAAAAGAAATATAAATATTGACTTAGCCATTTGGCCAAGTCATGTCAAAAAGAAATGAAAAAGAAAAAGAATATAAATAATGACTTCACCATTTTGCCAAGTCATGACAGTTATATTCATATGAAGGCAGTAAAGCACATTTACCACTACCTGTATGGTACCTCAGACTACAAGCTTGTTTATCAAGCTACTAAAGGTCCTAATGAACCAGTTTTCTATTTGGACTCTGACTGGGCTGGTGATCACAATGATCAGAAGTCTATCACTTGTTTTGTGACTTGTCTCTTAGGTAGTGCTATAACATGGGCTTTGCATAAGCAAGCTTGTGTTTCCACATCTTCAACTGAAGCTGAGTTCATTGTTACTGCCACTGGGTGTCAAGAAGCACTATGGCTCTGTAATTTCTTTGATTCTATTCAAATCCTTATTGCCTTACCTACTCCACTCCATTCTGACAATCAGTCTGCAATCAATCTTATTACTACTAGAAATGTCAATGAATGCTTGAAGCATATTGGCACAAGGTATAGGTTTATTTGTGATTGTCATGAATCAGGATGTATTTCAACTTCATATATTCCCATAGATAAACAACCTGCAGATGGCCTCACCAAGTCTCTTTCTCCAGTGAAGTTCCCTGCATTTTCAGGCCACCTAGGCCTTATGTAATGACTGCTTGCTGAGTGGGGCATGTTGTGGTCATGCCTTTTTTCAGACATAGTTCCTTTTTCCATCTCACACATTACATAATCTATTTTTCATCATTGGTTGATTTTTTGTGCACCTCAGTCTCATTTCACAATTCTGAGGTAAGAATAATTTATATTATGGACTAGGATTTGTCACTCAGTATACCTACAGTGTTATTTATCACTCTAGGTCCCTGCCACTTATACCCCAATCCTTATTAGTCATTGGCTATCTGGACACAATGGAAGTAGGATCATTCTTGGGGAGAAGGTTGGAGTAAAGGAATGATGAATCGAGTGACTCCGAAGCTAGGTATGTTGGACCACATTTCAACAATTGGCTGCTGCATCCATACTACCAGCTGTTAGGTCAACACAATCCTCTTGTAGCAAATATTCGGATGTGATCTCTGACAATTGAAGAGAACCAGTTAGTCAAGACTGAAGTAGATGTTGAGATGAGAGAGAACAGTGCCAGCGTAGTGCTCTGCGTTGGGTCGGACAATGGACTACACTTGCCACTTCTAACCCAATGGAAAACTGGGTAACGGTCAGGCTAACACGTTAACAGTGACAAATAAGTTTTCTGGTTGCATGCTAACATCAATGCATCACTTGTGTCTTTGTACAAGCAGCCATAGCCGACTCGCTTCTTCAGCCCATCACTCCCAACACTTGCTGTGATTTTCTCCTGGGCCCATAACATGCCTGTCACATGTGCCCCCCATCCCCTCTGCTGTTCATGTATAAGACACTCTTTTCAACTCCTTTCCCCAAGCAACATTTTCAGGTCACATCCTGCGTGGAGTGCAATATTCTTAGTTGGACAGCATCCGTTTGTGTCCTGCAACATTCTCATTTTTCAGATAATGGGACAAGATTGAGTGGGAAAATCATCCAGAGGAGAAAGATCAAACATGGGAAGAATTTGCTGCCGTAGGATAGCTTGTGCCTAGTGTTCACACGTTAACATGGATTTAATAGCCTCCTGTTCTCATCGTCTATCTTTCTCACTACCACCATGTCCGTATTTCCCAGCGCCAGTAACTTCACAGTCAGGGCTAGTAGCTTCCATGCGCAGTCGACTACCAATATCACGAACAACCAATATGGCCGATCTGGTGAGCAGCTTTGTTTCGGCTAATGAAATGTTAGTTAATTCAGTACTAGGTATCGATATCCTCTGTGATGCCTTCGATCCAGGAGCTGTATTTGATTCTCAAGACCACTACGATCGCCGCTGCTTCCCTGGTACTCGGGAGCAGTATATTGCTGACATCACAAATTGGGTAACCGAATCTGTCGGCCCACCCCTGTCAATGTACTGGATGAGGGGACCAGCTGGTGTCGGGAAATCGGCCATCGCTCAGACATGTGCTGAGAAACTCAAAAAATCTGAACATCTTGGTGCTGCATTCTTCTTCACTGTCGACAAACACTCTAATCCGTCACGCTTATTCACTTCTATTGCTTACCAACTTGCCACTATGCTTCCTGATTATTGTGCCACTGTTGACGAGAGGATCTCCAAGGATAAGACACTTGTTGGGAAGAAAATGCCATCTCAATTCAGATCACTGATTGTTGAGCCGCTTCACGAGCTTGAGAAGCAGGGAAAGAGAATACAACCAAAAGCTATTCTCATTGATGGCTTAGATGAGTGTGCTGGTGGAGATGCTCAAGCAGAAATCATCAAGATAATTGCATCCTCTGTCATGGAAGGGTCTACTCCATTTCATTGGGTTATCTTCAGCCGCGCTGAACCTCGCATCGTGTCCGCATTCAAGCAAGACAATATTGCCTCTGTCATTCATTCTGTTGAACTCCCTATCTCTCGTGAGGCAGATGGTGAGATCGAACTGTACCTTCGGGGTGGATTCAAGAACATACTCAAACAACGAGATTTCCCGCAACTGCTGTCATCATGGCCAAGTGACAATGATATCCGGATGCTTGTTGATGCAGCGGATGGCCTATTTGCGCATCCCGCTGCCGTTTTGCGTCATGTGGCATATCCACCAGACTCTCAATTCCATGAAAGACTCCAATCTGTTCTCGGCGCCCTCTCTGATGCAGGGAGACAGCTGTCCATATCATCCTTTTCACCGCTTGACGCTCTTTATGTTCACATCATGAAGCAGATTCCAGAGCACACTCTTCTGTCTGCTCTATTCCTTTTTTTCACTTGGGGCGGTGGGAATGTCAACTCTGGTTGGTATGCTTCCTTGCATTGCAGTGTGTTCAGGATCTCCGAGTGTACGTTCAGAGACATCTGTCACCATCTACATGCCGTGGTTTCATACGAGGCAGGTTCTCTCAGTTCACTCGACCCTCGCATCGACCTCACACGGCCGTACTATGACCAAGGTCAATGGTTCCATCCAGATGGGTCAATCCGGTGCCATGTTTGGAGTGCTCATGGAACATTTCGCTTCTATCACAAATCTTTCTACGATTTCCTCTGCGATCCTATTCGCTCTGGCTCCTTCTGTATCAACACCCCTGCCATTTATTGCAAATTCCTTGATCACTTCATCCAATGTCACCATCATTATGCCTCAAGCTATGCTATTGACGGTGAAAGCATGTATTTTCTCCCCTTTCATCTGCCCTAAACTTATTTGTCATTCCAGTCCTTGTGTCGGCACCGGGTATCGTCAGTTCCTCTATCGCACTCTCATGGCCACATGGGACCGAGTTTGTTGACTCCTTTCTCAAGTTGAGGACTTCTTTCAACCTCTCATTCTTGTTATCCGATGACACACTTTTGTCGATTTTTTGAGGATATTCCGTTCGCTATATTGCAGCGACTGGCAGATGTTGACTATCGCAAGTCTCTGATGGCGGGCCGGATGTACCGGGAACTCATTGATTCACCATATTTTACTGTTTTCGGCATTCTGGGGACTGTCCAAGCATTATCCCACACTATATTTGGATGTATTTCTACCGAAAACTTTGATGAGCTGTTGCCTGCTGCATTTCTTCGGGTATGTTTCAAATATGATTACCCACAATGAATTTACTCACACATTGCCAGCTTGTTAATACATTGGAAAAAGCAAAGGTCATCCGGCCATATGTTCCTCTCTTTGGTTCAAGTCGTGCCTCGTCACTTCTTCACGTTCTCTCCCGCAAAAAGTCAGTGAGGAATAATAGTGGGCTTTATAAAGTTGGGCATGGAGAAAAGTCGGTTGTATGGTATTGGGAGTTTGATGTGGACAAGCGGTATTTCCATCAGTTTAGAACTATTGACTATGAAGCGGCAGTAAAGTTCTACGAAGCGAACAAGTTCACAATGTGGGGAGAAAGAAGGCTGCGCAGAAGACAAACAGGCAGGCGGTGAGGGACAGGGAGAGGAAGGTTCCCATGAGAATGCTGCCGAGCATGAATGCCAGGAGTAGTGGGAGGCTGAGACTGATGTTCAAGGTCAGGATGACGGCCAGAAATGTTCGGGATGGCAATGGCGATTCCATACACAACGATGATCAGCCGGACAGTGGAGAGGGAATTAGGTTATCGTTCATTCATTATAGATACTGAATTGGCCCCAAAAAAAAGGCAATTAAGTACCATCCTTTTGTTATTTTTGTATTCATCCCTTCTATAGTCTTCGACATTTTTTTGTCGGACGATGTGGGTCGGATAGACCTTGTCGGTGGCATAGATTCGTCCAACGGTTCACTGTGTCTAGTGTGCCATTGGTATGTTGTTTTATACTCTGTGGTAGCCATGAATGTGTGTTTTCCTGCTTTCACTTTTTGGAGCAGCGCCTTCTTCTCCTGCTCAACATTGTCTCAATGTTACACATTTAGACATTTACGAGACAACTATAGCGATGCTCCAGAAGTTATATCACAATTTTTCTGTGCATATAGATATACAGTTACGCACTTGGGTATTTATTTATTTATTTTTAAATCAACAATTTATTACACGGGACTCGGTGGTAGACCGTGGTGGTTACTACTTAAGTTATAATAAATAAATAAAAAAGGGGGGGAAATAAGGAGACAGAGAGTATGAGAAGGAGATGTAAGAAGCTTAATGACTATAAGAACTAGTCGATAGATAGTTATGTGCCTATGTGATGCCTTCTTGGAAGCAGAATGTGCCTGGATTGGATTGAAGAAAGGTGATGATGTCTTTGAGGGACTCTCATTTTGGATTCCATGATTGTTGATATTGTTCACAGTCATGCAGGATGTGATCGTGTGTTTCAAGTGGAGCTTTTCCACATGGACATGCAGCAGGTTCACTAGGGAAGAATCTCATTGTCAGTGACTGACTTAGAACCTTAGCCTAGGGTTTGGACTAAGTGGACTCTTTGTTAGGTCGTGGACTTAGATGAGTCTCTGGCCCAATTGATGAGGATTGAAAGGGAAGAACTCAATAGAGTTCCCCATAAATTTCCTATCCACTTATACAAATGTCTCATGGTCTGTGTATCTACTTCCCATGATCACATGACCCTTCTAGAATATTCTACAGTCACGTGACATGTGACTGATGTCACATGGTTTATCTATTTATAGATTGAGTCCATTTATGGCTCCAATGTTTCTGATAAGGTTCTAGAAGGCTGGCAGGATATTAGTGTTCTTGGGTGACTCATAACATGGCCCCCTCTTCAAGATTCCTTGTTCCAAGGAATTGTTTTCTTTCCATTGAGTCCATCTTTCCTCCCATTTCTTTAGCTATTCCTCTTTGTACTTCTTGTCTATCCATTCATACAACAGCTTAGCTGTGTATCTTCCTGGCAACTCTCTCTCCCCTAATCTCTTATCTTCTTCATCTTCTTGTCTTCAGATTTCTTCCTTGTCCTTCCTATACTCTCTTTCAAATTCTTCCACCATTTTCTTTGCATTTTCCAAGTTTTTCCTATTTTCCCATGTATCTGCTTTTGCTGTATACCCCTTCTATTGCACTAAGAACTTCTCTTTTCCTTATACCCTCCTCCTGTTTAGAATCCTTTCTGTAAAGGTATGGACTTAGGAAAGAAGTTCTGACCCCAACAATGAGTGTTAAAAGAGAAGAACTCGATAGAGTCCTCCATTGCATTGGTGTTATGAGAGTCCCAAACAGGAAAAGGTTTCCCATGCATTTGAATACTTAGTCCAAAACCTCAAAGTATACAACAGAGTAAGGATATAAATAGTGTGGGGACTTAGTAAGTCAAATCACATGACAAGGTCAGGTGGTCATAGAACATTCTGGAAAGAACATGTGATCATGGGACTCTAGGGTACAGCCACTGTAGTAGTAGTATAAGTAAGGCTGTAATCCAACAAAGAACTCTATTGAGTTCTTCTTGAACATCCAACTAGGGTAATCACTAAGAACATTCACTATCTATTGATAACAATTGACTATTTACTTATACAAATATCCCATGGTCTGTGTGCCTAGTTCCTATGCTCACATGACCTTTTATTAATCTATTATATAGTTCTTATGTAACTTCTTCCCATAATGTTTATAGTCTATTGTATCTCTTAATGTTTCCTACTAACTACTTGAATGCATAAGAAATTCCTTTCTCCTAGAGCATCTCATAACACTTTCTACCTCATACTCTTCCTTTTTATCTATTACCATGGGTTAAGGGAGTACTACTTTCTGGCCTTTTACCTATGGTTTGTACAGCCACACTCTACTTACATTAACTACTAGGTGTATTTTTACTATAGTTGGTAAGATGAGTTTGATTGCATTTGGAGAGATGACCTTTTTGACTTTGTAAGATCCCACATATTGTTCTGTTAGCTTTTCTGTTCTCTTTTCCTTCATTTGCTACTTTAGGTCCTTTGTGCTCATCATGACAAGGTCCTCTACTCTATACTGTTCCCCATTACTTCTCTCCCTATCTGTATACCATTTCATCTCTTCCTATGCCTTTCCCAGTACTGCCCTTGCTTTCTCCTGAATTCTCTTCATTCTTTTCACAAAGTTCCTTGCTGCTTTGTATTTTCCCCATTTCCTTTCTTCAAATCCCATTCTTGGATTCTGCCCACAGTTTGCCTTAAATGAAGAAACCTTGGTTGCTGAGTAAATCTTGTTGTTATATGCAAACTCTGTGGTTCCTAACCATTCTGGCCATTGCTCCTATCTATGGTTGATGAACATACACAGGTATTATTCCAATTCCTGGTTGACCCTCTCTGTTTGACCATCTGTTTGAGGGTGGTAGGCAGTTGACAACTTTGTTTTTATTTCTAACAACTCATTCAACTTCTTCATTACCTTTGCTATGAACTGGGGCCCTCTATCCAATATGATACTTTCTGGCAATCCATGCAACTTCTACATCTGGTCTCTAAATAGCTGTGCTGATCCTTTTGCTGATATTTTTTCTGTTGTTGTGATAAAGTAGGTCATTTTGGTTAGGCAATCACATACTACTAATATTGAGTCATACCCCTGTGCTAGGGGTAGTTTTGTAGTAAAATCAGCACTAATATGTCTCTATGGCTTCTCTGGGATTACATTAGGTATCAGCTTTCCTGCAGGTGCTTCAGAGTGGTTTTTGTTCTATTGACAAGCATTGCATCCATCTATATACTTTGCCACTTTCTTTGTTATTTCTGATCACCAATAATTCTTTCCTACCAACTCTGTTGTCTTCTATCTCTCTCCATGTTCCTCTACTAGCATATTATGGTGAAGTTGTATCACCTCTGCTTATAACTGTCCCTTCTCCAGTACATATACTTGGTCTTCTTTTAGTACCAATTCATCTTCTATTGACTATTTTTCATTCTTTAGTGATTTTATTCCTGACTTCTTTAATTTTTCTACCTGTAATGACTAACTAAGCAAGGTGCTCAGCTAAAGGCACTCAATGGAGTTCCCATTGGATTCAGCTACCTACTTATACACAATCTGTATTTACTTCTGTATATGCTTAGTAACTATTCTATGATTCTTCTAGAAGATTTTATCACATAATGTATCATATGATACCTTATCTAATTTTATCTCCTAGGACCTCCATTCTATACTTAGTTTTTCTATAAATAGAATTCTTGTCCATTTAGTCTGTTTTAATATAGTACAAGTCTATGATGTCTGAGATTCATTCTGCTTATGCCAAGCTATAATACTACCTTGACCACCTTTTCATCTTTCTCTTGTACCTTTCTTATTCTTCCTCTCAGACTTTCTTCCTCCATCTGTGTTTCCTCCACCTGCTGTTTTTCTCTCCTAATCTATTCTGATTTTATCAGTACTTTATCCTTATTATTGTTTTCTACTCCTTTCTGCCAATCTGGCCTTCTATTCAATCTATCTGCCTTTCCTATACTTTTCCCTGGTACATACTTTAGGGTGAAATCAAATTTGGACAAGTACAATGCCCATCTAGCCTGTCTACAGTTTAGCTTCTGACTAGACATGAAGTATTGTGGGTTTTTGTGGTCCATCCATATTTCAAACTATACTTTGGTCCCTTCTAGGTAATGTCTCCACAATTCTAAGCAGCAAATAACTACCAATATTTCCTTGTCATGAATTTCATAATTTCTTTCTGTAGGATTCATTAACTTGGATATGAAGGCCACTGGCCTCTACTTTCCATCTTCACATTTAGCCAACAAGACCTCTCCTATTGCATAGTCTGATGTATTTGCTTCTATCCTTATTTCTTTATCTAGGTCAGATATAGCTAATACTGGTTCAGGTGTGAATGCTTTCTTTATTTCCTAAAATGCCTCTTTTTATTTTGCTCTCTATCTTCATTTCTCTTCCTTTCTTACTAGCAGGTGCAATGGTACTGCCATTTTTGCAAAATCTCTGATGAATTGCCTATAATAGTTTGCTAGTCCCAAGAATTTCTGGATTTCTTTTATATTCCTTGGGGTCAACCAACTTAACACTCCTTTAACTTTTTCTTTCTGCATTTCCACTCCTCTTGGGCCTATTACTACTCCTAGAAACTCCACCTCCCAAACCTTTCACTTGCATTTTTCTGGTTTTACAAATAGATCATTTTCCTCTAATTGCTTTAGTACTTCCTCTACTATTTCATCATGCCCCTCCTCAGTCTCAGTTGCTACAATAATGTTGCTGTAGTTTCTTAATTAATCATGTTGTGGAACAAGTTGTTCATCATTATTTGGAAAGTTGCAGGTGAGTTTGTGAGCCCAAAATACATGACCATAGATTTATATACTCTAGTATGCATTGTGAATACTGCTTTCTATTCATTTTCTTTCTTAATTCTGATATTATTGTACCTCCATCTTAAATCCAATCTTGTAAACACCTTTTTGCTTCTGACTCTGTCCAAGATATCGACAATGAGAGATAATAGATATTCATTTTTTACTGTCCACTGATTTACATGTTTGTAGTCCTGTACTATTCATCATTCTCCATCCTTTTTGGCTACAAAATGCACTGGTGATGTTTGTGGTGATTTAGAGGGTCTAATGTACTCTTTTCATAGCTGGTCCTCCACAAATGCTTGCACCTCTTCTCTTTTCTCTTTTGATAGTGAATATACCTCCTTTTTTCTTGGAACAAACCTCTCCTTCAGTTTAATTGCATGGTCCCAGACTTTTTGCACTGGCATTCTTTTAGATTTTGCTTTTCCAAATACCTTTCTTCACTTCCAGAATCTTTTAGGCACTAATTCCTTTACTATCTCCTCATTTTCTTTTTTTGTTTTCCTTATTTGCTTCCCTTGTTTTATCTCTTTGTTTCTTTTACATAGTGGTGGGCACCTTGTTATTTTAACTTCTCCTTTCTCCCAATCAATCTCTGGGTTATGTGCTGCCAACTATGGCATCTCCAAGATTACCTCTGTTCTCCCCAAGTCACATACATCTATCCTTACTCTTTCCACATGTCCCTTAAAGTACATATTGCACTCAATCTCATGTGTCACTGTTCCTCCACTATTATCCATTCCATTCACATTTTTTATCTTTATTGGCTTGGCCAATTTCTCCTTTTTGAAGCTCTATTTTTTTACAAATTTGTTGTCTGCAAACAACCCTGTTGCTCTACTATCTAGCAATACTTTTACTGACATCCCTTCATAAGTATCAACCTTTTCCAATCCTACTTTCATCCACACTTCTCTTAGAGGCTTTATAGTTCTCCTTAGGTCTCTTACTCCCTTGATGTCTTAGGTACTCATAGCATTGTCCAATTGTACATTTCTAAGAACATCATATTTATTGTAGGAGGGCAGCTAGGAGTCTACTGTCCTTCTTTCTCTTTTAACTCCTTAATTCTCCTTCCTTGTCCTACTGGGGCCTTACTCCTACAATTCCTGGTCATATGGCCAAATTCTCTACAATTGAAGCATTTTCAATCTCCCCATTCTCATCCCCTATCTACTGCCATAGGCCATGGGCCCATTTTTGTTCTTCTATACTGGTTTCCCTATTATGGGCAAAACCCTGGTCTTCTCACTGTATTAAACCCTTTCCTATTTCTTTGATCCTAGGGAGGCCTCTGCCCACCCTGGTGCTGCACATTTGGCACCTATGGTACCCACACCATGGTCTTCCTCTCTAATACTCTTTCTTCTGCCTGACTCTGTCTAATATTGCAGTCTAATTTGACTGCCCTTTCTTGTTATTCTTTAATTGTGCTGGATAGGGATTCTACCTCTGCTAATCTTCTCCTGATTGCTCCATTTAACCCCCTTTTAAATTCCTCAATCAGTGGTCTTCTCTTATATTCACTTTCTCTTACTGTTTTTTTGAATATCTGGACATACTTGTTGCATGTCCTGCTCCTTTGCTCCAATATTCTCAGTTTATTCACCTTTCTGGACTATTCATTGAACTCCCCAAACTCTCCCCTCATTTTTGTGAATAGCTCCTCTGCTGTTGTCACCTCTGATGTTCCTTGTGCAATTTCCTCCAATATATTTTCCTTCCATACTTCTGCTACCTCTCCTTGCATATATGATAATACCCAGGTGACCTTTTGTTCCTCTGTCCTTTCTTCTATCTTCATATTGATATAGAGATGACAGAAGTTAATGAATCCCACTACCTTTTCTCTTTCTCCTTCAAACAGTGGGAGCTTAGTAGCTTTTACTCCTTGCCCTTCTCCTACTTCTATAGGTCTTTGTAGAGCTATAGCATGCTAGGCCAGGAAATGCATTATTTGGGAAAGAGTTGGCTTCTTCTTCTGTTGTTGTTCTGTTGACATTTGAGATGGTAGTGATAGTGATGGTAATGGGAGTGGTGGTAATAAGTTTTCTTCATTGAAGGAGTATTCTGTAGTGATTGGGCCCGAGATGACTTAACCATCCTCCTAGTCTGAGTTGACAAGGAGAACTTGTTAGAGTCCTTATTCAATTACTGTACACTGCTTATACATTTTCTACTATTTACTGTTATTTGTAAAGTCCTATGCATCTCTTTCTATCTAGCTATCCCATACGTCTGATCTTTTGGAAACTAAAAGAAAAGAAAAGAAAAAGAAAAAATATATAAATATTGACTTAGCCATTTTGCCAAGTCATGATACCACCCCCCTCTCAAGGTTCCTCATTCTGAGAAATTTTCATAGCTCGTAGTATGGGTCACAGATGTTATCCATTTTGTCATCATCATCTTCTACTTGCTCTTTATGTTCTGATCCTTTTTGTTTGTTTTCTTCTTCTTCTTCCTCCCTGTAAAGGTATGGACTTAGGAGAGAAGTTCTGATCCCAACAATGAGTATTGAAAGAGAAGAACTTGATAGAGTCCTCTGCTAAATTATCTATCTACTTATATAAATGCTTTGTGGTCTGTACATCTAGTTCTTGCACCCACATGACCCTTACTAATCTACTATACAGTTCTTATATAACTCCTTCCCACACTAATTATAGTCTATTGTATCTCCTAATGCTTCTTACTAACTGCTTGGATATATAAGAAACTTCTTCCTTTCAGGACATCTCATAACATAGCCTTCCCTTTAAGATTCCTTGTCCTGAGGAATTTTTCCAATGAGTCCAATTTTCCTTCCATCTTTTTTTTCTTTCTTCTTCATACCTTCTTTTTTTCTAGCTATATATGAGTTTTGCTATGAACTTCCTTGGTAGTTCTCAACTAAATTCCTTCTTTTCTTCTTCTAATTCTTACCTCCTGAGTTCTTGTCCTTCTTTGTATATTTCTTTTTGAATTCCTCTACCAGCTCCTTTGCATTTTCCAGGTTTTCTCTTCCTTCCCATGTATCCCCCTCTGCTGTGTATCCCTTCCAACATACCAGGAACTTATTTTTTTCTTGTATTCTTCATTTGTTTAAAATCTTTTCTACCTTGTACTCTTCCTCTCTATCAACTATTACTAGTTCTCCTAGTGTCTTCTTCTGCCCTTCTATCTATTGTTTATACAACTGTACTTTGCTTATATTAACTACTAGATATATTTTGATTGTACTTAGTAGTTTTAATTCCAGGGCATTGGTGGAGATGATTTTCTTCACTTTATAGGGCCCTATGAATTGTTCTATGAGCTTTTCTGTTTGTCTTTTCTTTATTTGCCACCTCAGGTCTTTTGTACTCAGCATCACCCAGTCACCTACTTTGTATTCTTTTCCCTCACTCCTCTATCTGTCTGTGTACTGTTTTATTTCCTCCTGTGCCCTTGTTAGTGCTGCCCTTGCTTTCTCTTGAATTTTCTTTATTCTTTCTGCAAATTTTCCTACTGCTTCATGCTTTCCATTCTTTCTTTCTTCAAACCCCATTTGTGGATCTTGCTCTGAGTTCACTTTAAATGAAAAGACTTTTGTTGCTGAGTGGATTTTGTTATTGTAGGCGAATTCAGCAGTCTTTAACTATTCTAGCCACTGCTCTTGTTTGTGGTCAATAAACATCCTCAGGTACTGCTCCAGCTCCTAGTTGATTCTTTTAGTTTGGTTGTCCATTTGAGGGTGATATGTTATTGATAGTTTCATCTCAATCTTCAGGAGCTCATTTAACTTTTTCATTACTTCTGCTGCAAACTGTGGTCCTCTGTCCGATACGATACTTTCTGGTAGACTATGTAATTTCCAGACATAGTCCCTAAACAATCTTGCTAGACCTTCTGCTGAGGTTTTCTCTGTGGTGGCAATAAAGTGTGCCATTTTGGTAAAGCAATTGCATACTACTAGTATTGAATCAAATTCTTGTGCCAGAGATAGTTTAGTGATGAAGTTAGTACTTATGTGGTTCTATGGCTTTGTTGGTGTTGAGTTTGGCATAAGTTTTTTTGCCAGGGCATCTATCCAGTTCTTATTCCTCTGGTATTGATCACATTTTTCTATGTATTTTGCCATATACTTTATTATTCCTGGCTACCAGTAGTTCCTCCCCATTAACTCTATGGTTTTCCACCTCCCACCATGGTCCCCTATAGGCATATCATAGTGTAGTCATGTAACCTCTGCTCTTACATAAAATACTGTAAGTTCTTATAATCTGTCCATATCTTGAATTTGACTTTAGCACCCTCTAGGTAGTGCCTCCAGGCCTCTAGACACTGTATTACTACTAGCATCTCTTTATCATGAATTTTGTAGTTTTATTCTGTTGGATTTATTGATTTTGATATAAATGCCATTGGCCTCCATTTTCTGTCTTCTTCTTTTGTTGATAGGACCCCTCCTGTTGTATAGTCAGATGTGTTTGCCTCTATCCTCATCTCCTTGTCCAGGTCAGGGACTGCTAGCACTGGTTCTAATATAAATGCCCTCTTTATCTTTTGGAATGCCTTTTTTTACTCTTTTCCCCACTTCTATTTCATTTCCTTCTTTACTAGTAGGTGCAGGGGGGCTGCTACTTTTGTGAAGTCTTTGATAAATTGCTAGTAGTAGTTAGCCAGTCCTAGGAACTTTTGGACTTCTTTTACATTTTTTAGTATCAGCCACTCTAGTACACCCTCCACCTTTTCCTTTTGCATTTCCATCCCTTTTGGTCCTATTACCACTACCTAGGAACTCCATCTCTTGAAATTTCCACTTGCACTTTTCTGGCTTTACAAATAAATCATTTTCTTCCAGCTGCTTCAGTATCTCCTTTACCACTTTATTATACTCTTCTTCTGTTTCTGTTGCTATAATAATGTTGTCAATGAAGGTGGCTATATTCCTCTGGTTGATCATATTCCAAAATAGGTTGTTCATTATGGTTTGGAAGGTGGCTGGTGAGTTTGTGAGGCCAAAGTACATTACCATTGGTTTATAGACTCCAATATACATCGTAAAGGCTACCTTTCATTCATCTCTCTCCTTAATTCTGACATTATTGTACCTCTACCACAAATCCAACTTTGTAAATACTTTTTTCATTCCTATCCCATCCAATATGTCTGCTATCAGAGGTAGTAGATACCTATTTTTGACCATCCATTGATTTATATAGTAGTAATCTTGTACCATACACTGTTTTCTGTCCTTTTTTGCTACAAAGTGTACTGGGGATGTTTGAGACAACTTAGATGGCTGGATGTACCCTTTTTGTAGTTGGTCCTCTATGAACACTTGCACTTCTTTTTTCTCTTTTCTTGACAGTGAATATACTTTTCCTTTTCATAGGTAAACCCCTTCTTTAGCTCAATTGCATAGTCCCAGGCCTTTCAAACTGATATTCTTTCTGACTCTACTTTTCCAAATACTTTTCTCCACTTCCAAAACCTTTTTGGCACCAATTTCTCTACTGTTTCTATATCTTTCTCTTTCTTATTTATTCTTACTTCCTTTTACTTCTTCCCTTTCTTAATCCTTTTGTTTTTTCCATACAGCAGAGAGCACCTTGTCATTATTACCTCCTCCTTCTCCCAGTCAATCTCTGGGTTATATGCTGCTAGCTAGGGCATTTCCAAGATCACTTCTGTCCTTCCTAAGTCACATACATCTATCTGCACTCTTTCTACATGCCCCTTGAAGTACATATTACACTCTATCTCATATATGACCACTTCTCCACTATTGTCTGTTCTATTTACATTTCTGATTTTAAGGGGTTTTGCTAGTCACTCCTTCTTGAACCTATGTTTTTCTACAAATTTCTTATCTACAAACAACTCTGTTGCTCCACTATCTAGCAATGCTCTTATGGATATTTCTTCATGTATATCTACTTTCTCCAGCCCTATCTTCATCCACACTTCTCTCAAGGGTTTCAGTGTTCTTCTTACTTCTCTTACTCCCTCAATGTTTTATGCACTCATTCCATTGTTCAAGTTTACACAGTTCAAAATATTGTATTTATTATAGAAGAGCAGTTAAGAGCCTATTGTTCTCCTTTCTCTTTTAACTGCTCCTTCTCCCAATTTATTCTCCTTCTCTCCTAGAACCCCTATCGGTGACTTCTACAGTCTCAGGCCATGTGCCCAAATCCCCTATAATTGTAATACTTTCTATATCCCTTTCCTCCTCTGTCCACAGCCATGGAGCCTGGTCCCATTTCTATTCCTCTATACTGATTTCTAACATTCTGATCCCTTGTTCTCCCTATTACTTGACCTCCTCTTCCTCCATACCATCTCTCTCTTCTTGGCTGCATGTTTTCTATCAGAAGTGCTGTATTTCTCCCCAATAACCTCTCCTCTGCCCTACTTTGCCTCTAATTCCTATCCAGTCATACTGCTCTCTTTTGCCACTCCTCAATTGTGGTAGGGGGGTTTTCTGCCTCTGCCAACTTTCTCCTGATCCCTCTATTCAGTCTTTTTTTGAATTCTTCTATGAGGGGTCTTCTCTCATAGCTACTTCCTCTGGCTACCTTTTTGAATTCTTGGATATACTCATCACACATCCTTCTCTCTTGCTCCACCATCCACAACCTCTCTATCTTTCTGTTCTCCTCCACTGTCTTCCCAAACTCATTCCTTATTTTCATGAACAGTTTCTCCACTATACTAACTTTTGCCTCTTCTTTTGCTAATTCATCTAATAAATTGTCTTTCCATGCCTCTGCTACTCCCCCCTATGTGTATGACAGTACCTAGGCCATCTTTGTGGGCTCAGGCTCCACTGTTATTTTCATTCTCAAATATAACTGAGCTACATTTATAAACATGCTTACCTCTTCTATCTTCTCTCCAAATACTAGAGACTTTGCAACTTCAATTTTACTTCCCCCTTGCTAGGAGAGCATAGTGGTTACCTGCTGTTGCAGGTTGGCAATTATTGTGAGAAGTTATTCCTCATGAAAGAGAGGTGGATAGGATTGAGATGATGGAGCTGTTTGCTCCCCTTGTTGTGACATGATGATTGATGATGATAGAGAATAGGATGATAATAGTGATGATAATACTGACAATAACAACAATAACTCCAGGGCTGTCTTAAGACTATGTCTATTGGAGCATGCAACCTTCTCCTGACTAGACTTCTACTGTCTTACTGACTACTACCCTAGTTGAATAATAAACAATTGCTTCTAAGAAGGAGACCCCTAAGCTAAATAGTTTCCTAAGGATTTACCATTATTCCTCTGTGTATACAGGTCCAAGAAGACCATTAGCATAAGGTTTATACTAAGAAGAGGTTTTGTAGCTAACACTACCAGAGATGAAGATCAGGTTTGGAACAGGAGTGCTGGTATCACCTAGGTTCTCCACCTACAGTCCCTAACTGACTGCAAAGTCCCCTTTATGCCTGGGGTCCAGCTTTCAGAAAGCTTGTGAGTGCTGTGCTCACTAGTAAGGACAAAGAAGGAGCAAGTGAGTAGTGGTGTCAAGGCTGCAAGGTACAGGATCAACAAGGGTATCAAGTTCTATTGTAAAGGTATAGACTTAGAAGAGAAGTTCTGACCCCAACAATAAGTGTTGAAAGGGAAGAACTCAATGGAGTCTTCTATTGAATTGACTATCTACTTATACAAATGCTTTGTAGTTTGTGCACCTAGTTCCCACATCCACATGACCCTTACTAATCTACTATACAGTTCTTACATAACTCCTTCCCACACTAATTATAGTCTGTTGTATCTTCTGATATTTCCTACTAACTGCTTGAATATGTGAGAAACTTCTTCCTTCTGGAGCATCTCATAACACTCCTTGATCATCTCTATGGTTCTTATACCTCTAACTCACTCTCCCTTTCATCTTCAATTTCTTTCTAGTCTTGCCTAGTATTCTTTATCATACCTTTTGTCTGTCCATTCAAACAACTTCCTTGCCATAAATCTTTCTAGTAGTTTACCTCTTGCAAATACTTCCTTTTTTTCTCCTCTCTCTTGTCTTCTAATATCCTCTATATTCCTACAATATTCTTTCTCAAATTCCTCAACTGCTTCCTTTGCATTCCCTAAATTCTCCTTCTCTTCCCAAGTATCTGATTCTGCTGTGAAGCCTTTCTACTATACCAGGTACTTGTCTTTCTCCCTAATCTATTACTTGTTCAGTATCCTTTCAACTTCCTATTCCTCTTCTCCTTTGATGATTACTAGAGCTGGTTTCTTCTTCTTTTGTCCCTCTACTTGTCCTACATACTTTTGTATTCTACTAACATTAACTACCGAATGAATTTTTACTGTATTAGATAGTTCTAGTTCTACTACATTTGACAATATTATTTTCTTAATCCTATAAGACTCCATAAACCTCTCTGTCAACTTCTCTGTTTGTCTCTCCACCATCTGGTACTTGAGGTCTTTGGTGCTGAGTATCACCAGATCTTTTACTTTGTACTTCTCAGCTTCTCCTCTCTTCCTATTTGTGTACCTTTTCATTTCCTCTTGTGCTTTCCCTAGTGCTGCTTTTGCTTTCTCCTATACTTCTTTTATCTTTGTTACAAATTTTTCTGCTTCCTCATATTTCCCTTTTCTTCTCACCTCAAATCTTATCCTAGGATCTTGCCCATAGTTTGCTTTGAAGGGCAATGTCTTTGTTCCTAAGTACACTTTATTATTATATGCAAACTCTGCTATCCCCAACCAGTCTGGCCATTGTTCTTGTTTATGGTCTATGAACATTCTTAAGTATTGTTCAAGCTCCTGGTTAACCCTCTCTATTTGTCCATCTGTTTGAGGGTAGAATGCTATTGATATCTTGCTTTTGATCCCCAACATTCTGTTTAACTCTCTCATTATTCCTGCCATGAACTGTGGTCCCTTGTCTGATATGATACTTTTAGATAGACTATGCAATTTCCATACATTGTCTCTAAACAACCTAGCTAGCCCTTCTGCTAATGTTTTCTCTGTAGTAGAGATAAAATGGACCATTTCTATTAGTCAATCTACTACCACTAAGATGGCATTGTATCTTTGGGCCAAGGGCAGTTTGGTGATAAAATCTGCTGATATGTGTGTCCATAGCTTCTTAGGTATTGAATTAGGCATCAGCTTGCCTACTAGCTACTCTGTGCAGTTCTTATTCCTTTGGCAGGAATCATACCCCTCCATATACTGCTTTACTTCCTTCATCACTCCTGGTCACCAGAAATTCCTAGTAACCAGTTCTACTATTTTCCACTGCCCCCCATGTTCTCTAACTGGTATATTGTAATGTAGCCTAATGATCTCTGCCCTTAATCTATCATCTTTAGGTACATATACTTTTTCCTCTTTATACATAATACTATTTACTTCTCTCCACTCCTCATCTCTTAGCATTTTTACCCCTGCTCACTTCATTTCCTCTACTGCTTTGACTACCTTGTTATCTTTCACCTTTGACTGTCTTACTTTCTCTAACAGGTTTACTCCTTTTATGATGATTTCTACTCTCTCTGTTTTCCTTACTTCCAACCACTCTAGTTTTACCAGTACTTCATCCTCATTGTCTTTTTCTATTCCAACCTCCCAATCTGGCCTCCTACTCAAACTATCTGCCTTCCCCATCTTGCTTCCTAGAACATGTTTGAGCATAAAGTCAAATCTTAACAGATATAACATCCATCTAGCTTGTCTATGGTTTAGCTTTTGTGCCTTCATAAATACTTGAGATTTTTGTGATCTGTCCAAATCTCAAATTTTATGGTAGTTTCTTCCAGAAAATACCTCCACACCTCTAAGCCTCTAACTACTACTAGCATCTCTTTGTCATGTATCTCATAATTTCTTTTTGTGTTACTTAAAGATTTTGAGATGAAAGCAACTGGTCTCCACAGCTCATCTAGACATTTCATTGATAATACCTTTCCAGTAGTATAGTTTGACACATCTACTTTTACCCTGAATTCTTTGTCCAAATAAGGGGCTGCTAATACTGGTCTAGCCATGAAAATTTTCTCAAGCTTGTTAAAGGCTTGCTTCTGCTCTTCTTTCTACCACCACTTTATATTCTTCCTTGTAAGCATGTTCATTAGTCTAGCCACCTTTGCAAAGTCTTTTATGAATCTTCTATAATAGTTTGCAAGGCCCAAAAATTTCCTGATGTCTTTGACATTTTTTGGCATTGGCTAACTTAATACTCTTTCCATCTTTTCCTTCTCCATTTCTATGCCATTGGGTTCTATCACTACCCCTAGGAACTCCACCTTCCATACCTTCCACACACATTTCTCTGGCTTCACATACAGATCATTCTCTTCCAATCTTTTCAGTACTTCTTCTATGATTTTGTTATGCTTTTTCTCCTTTTCTGTTCCTACTAATATATTGTTCACAAATGCTGTCACTTTTCCTTCATTGATAAGGTCTCTCAGGATTTTGTTCATCATGGCTTGGAATATTGCTGGTGAGTTTGTCATCCTAGAGAATATAACAATTGGTTTGAAAGATCCTATGTACATTATGAATACTTCCTTCCACTCATTTCTCTCTTTTATCCTCACATTGTTAAAGCCCCATCATAGATCCATTTTAGTGAATACTTTCTTGCTCCCTATTGTATCTATGAGATCTGTAATTAAAGGTAGCAGGTAGCTGTTCTTTACTGTTTGCACATTTAATCCATGGTAGTCCATAACTATGTGTTTGCTCCTATCTTTCTTTTCAACAAAGAAAACTGGTGATGTTTGAGGGGATTTTGATGGTCTAATATACCCCTTCCTAAGCTTATTCATCACAAAGCTTTGAACTTCATCTCTCTCTGTTTTTGACAAGGGATATATTCTTTTCTTTCAAGGTTTAAAGTCTTCTTTGAGATCTATCACATGATTCCAAATTTTTCTCATTGGCATCCTCTCTGATTCTACCTTTTCAAATATCTTTCTTCATTTAAGGAATTTCTTAGGAACTATCTCCTCAATTTTCCTATGATCTGCCTCAGCTCTCTTTTCCCTTTTCTAATCTTCTTTCTTGTCTGCTGCCCATCTAACCATCTTTTCTTTCTTTCTCTAATGTTACCACTCGCCTCTCTCTTTTTGCTTCTTTCTTCTCTTTTATTTTTCTATTTCTTCCACATAGTAGTAGATATTTTGTTATCTTTACTTCTTTGGTTTCCTAGTAAATCTCTGGGTTATGTGCAGCCAACCAAGGCATGCCCAGTATTACTTCCATCCTCTCCAAATCACAAACATCTATCCTTATCCTTTCTACATAGTTTTAATAATACACATTTACTTCCATCTTGTGCATTATGATCTCGCCACTATTCATGTACCACCTTGCTGTGCTTTTCCCTCTCTAGGGTACACTGCTACTCTTCAGTTTTTCCACAGCACCTTTCTCCCTGTCTTGCATTCTGGATATAATATCTGCCTCTTCTCTTCCTCACATATTTTCTCATCTACTACTGTATCTTTTCTTCCACACTTTGTACATTTCACCTTTGTCCCTCTGCCTGCCTTTCCTTCTCCATTCCTCCACTTCCATGTCCTTAGGCAATCATCATACCATATATTCCTTAGCTGCTCTCTAGAGACAAATCCTTGCCCCTAGTTCTCCTACATTTTTGTCCTCTTATACTCATATCCTTCATACTCTATATATGTCACTACCTCCCACCTTGTACTCTATCCTCTCTCTTCCAATGCTGTACTTCTTGGGGATATGCCCCACACACTACTGTACTCCTGCACCTTTTCCCATAAGGAATGTGCCAGTCTCCTCTCTTGCTGTACTTTTTGTGGTCTTGCCACACATACCACTTTCTCTTTCTTCTTCCTCTGTCTTTCAACTTCAATGTTTGGACATTCCCATTTGAAGTGCCCTGTTCTCTAATACCTAAAATATTTTACTTCCTCTATCTCCTACTATCTCACTCTAACCTCCCCTTATACTCTACACTGTATTACTCTGCTTGCCAATACTTCAAACTTATTCTGGAGAATTGGCTTCCCTTCCCTTTCCTTCTCCTTGTTCCTGCAGTTACAGGCTAGGTGCCCAAACCTCTTACAGCTCCAATAGTTCTTCCTCTTTTCTCTTTCCAATTCTGCCCTTAGTTTGGCAAGGGTGCATCATTGATTGAGCATTCTGCCCATAAGAGAATTTTATTGTTCTAAAGATATAGTACTATGTTCTTAGAATAACCAAATATGAAATTGATCTCACTTAAGATTATGTTTACTGGAGTGTAAGATCTTTACTTAACTAGACTCCTACTGTAGTAACTTAGCCTGAGATGACTTAACTACCCTCCAAGTCCGAGTTGACAAGAAGAATTTCCATTTATTCAAGTACACTACTTATACAAGTTCTATCTAGTTTGTGTGTCTATCTCCCACAATCACATGACCTTCTAGACTGTTCTATCATGTGACATATCATGTGTTACTCTTGTTACCTTTCCTGTTATGTCCATCATACCTGTCACTATGTCACACTATGTCATAACCTACTTAGGTAAGAAATGAAAATGAAAAGAAAAATAGAAAAATAACTTAGACATTTTTGCCAAGTCATGACAATATTGTCTCTAAGAAGAGAACTTCTACTCTAGATAGAGCTTTAAGAGCTATGTTCATCAATCTCCTATATGTATAAGTGACAATATATCCTCAGCATGAAGTATCTAGTTGTTATAACTTGGAACATCTAAGTTATTATTTCTTTTTCTTTTTCCTTTTCTTTTCTTTTCTTACTAAATAGGTGTGACAGTGTAATGGTGTGACATAGTTGTTACTAAGTTGGTAGCATATAATATGTCATATGATAGGATATTTTTAGAGATCATGTAATCATGGGAGATAGGTACACAGACCAAGAGAGAAATATATAAGTAGTGTACTATAATCAAATAGGAACTCTATTGAGCTCTCCTTGTTAACTCGGACTTGGAGAGTAGTTAAGTTATCTCAGGCTAAGTTACTACACTAGTGAAGTGGCTATCTACAAGTAACACCTGATTGTACAGGTCTGGTCTAAGCAATGGCCCAAGTATGGTCACTATTGTCTACTGTCAAGGTCTCCTCCTTGACAAGACCCCTTGAGCTTAGGGTCTGGCTATAAGGAAATAGACTAAAGAGTGCCGTGCCTACTGGTCAAGAGCAATAAAAGAGTAAGGTGGATAGTAAGGCCTCGAGATGAAGGGTCACTAGTGAGACTGAGTTCTAATGTTAGATCATAGACTTAGATGAGTCTCTAGCCCAATTAATGAGAATTAAAAGAGAAGAACTTAATAGAGTTCCCCATAAATTTCTTATCTACTTATACAAATGTCTCATAGTCTGTGTGTCTATTTCCTATGATCACATGATATATCAGTCACATGGTTTATCTATTTATAGATTGAGTCCATTTATGGCTCCAATGTTTCTAATAAGATTCTAGAAGGCTGGCAAGATGTTAGTGTTCTTGGGTAACTCATAATACTCACCTTTTACAGAGACACTGCTAGAGTAAGGATCTTCTTCTTAGGAGTGATTATTGAACCCTATTATTAAGGCAGTAGTTAGTAGGGTATTAGATATCTGGCTGGGAGAAGAATTGTATGTCCCAGCAAACATAGTTGTGAGAAAGTAAGATAGTGACTCAGTCTGATGAGGAGGTCTATACCTCTTCAAAATCTTTATTACCATCACCATCCTTGTCTCCTTTCTTTCAAATGTCTCAGTCATTGTCCTGGGGCCATCTGTCCCAACAACAATAACAATAACAATAAAATAAGCTAATACTAGAGCAGATAATACACTATCTGGCTCAACAAGTAACAGCCATTCAACAGCTGTTGCAGTAGGGAGAAGAGGGAATATAGGCAGTGAAGTCTCCAATTTTTAAAGGAAATAAAGAGAAAGTAACTGGATTTATCAATGCATGTCGCCTGTATACAGGCATGAAGTTGAAAGGAAGAAGTAAAAGAGAGAAGATATCGATATCATGGGTATTGTCATATGTACAGGAAGGAGTGGCAGAAGTATGGAAGGAGAACATTTTGGAGAAAATAATGCAAGGAATATCAGCAGTAACCATAGTAGAGAAACTCTTCACCAAGATGAGGAGTGAGTTTGGAGAGTTTGATAAACAGTCGAGAAAGGTAGATGAGCTGAGGATATTAGAGCAGAGGGATAGAACCTATAACAAGTATATATAGCTCTTCAAGAAAACTGCAAGAGGGTGGTGAAGTTGGACTACAACATTAGACAGAGCAAAGCAGAAGAGAGGGTACTAGGGAGAAAGGCTATGACATGGATATCTATAGGGCCAAATGTACAGCACCAAGTAGAGCAGAGACCCTCTTGGGGCCAAAGGAGTAAAGAAGATTTCAATGTGGTGAGAGGCCCTGGGTTTAGGCCTTAGTAGAATGGAGAAAGGTTCAGGAGCACTAGCTTCCAAGGAGATCAGAACAGCACAGGGGCAAGAGACTCCAATGTAATAGATGTGAATAGAGCAAGGTCCTGGAGAGGAGAGGTTAGAGGAGGAGATCAGAAATGTTTCAATTGCAGTATATTTGGATATATAGCTAGGAATTGCAGAAATAGGAGAAACATCAAAGAAGGGACTCAGGAGAAGTCAAAAGAGAATGGAGATCAGTAAGCCCTCAGCTGGTCTCCCAAAATAAATACAATATACTCAGTAGTCTAAATAAAATGGATTTGGACAAGAACATTAAGAAGGAAGTGAGATATACACTTGAACCACTAAGAGAGATCTGGCTCAAAATAGGGCTGGAAAAAATCAACGTACATGAGGGAATATCAGTGAAAGCCCTACTGGACACTAGAGCCACAGGACTGTTTATGAGTAAGAAATTAGCAGAAAAAGAGGGATTCAAGTTAGAAAGATTGAAAAGACTATTGAGAGTGAGAAATGTAGATGGAAGCAATAATAGTAGAGAAGTGATAACATATGAGGCCAAGGTCAATATGTACTACAAGAGGCATGTTGAAAGAGTGGAACTGGATGTGTGTGAACTAGGAAAAGTAGATGTCATCCTAGGAATGCCATAACTAGTAGCACACAACCCAAAGATAAACTAGGAGATAGAAAAAGTTAAGATAATACAGTACCCACTTATCTACAGGAAAGAAAGAGATAGTTCAGAGAAAGAAAGCAAGAAAAGCAGATAAGAATGATGAGAAAGATTTGAGGTGGACAATGGGGAAGAAAGAAGAATAAATGGAAGAAATAAGGGAAGATCATAGGAAAGTAGAGGAGATAGTATCCAAACAGTTCCATTGGTGGCTGGAAGTATTTGGAAAAGTAGAATCAGAGAGAATACCAATAAAAAAACCCTGGGATCATGCTATAGATCTTAAGCCTAACTTTGTACTAAGAAAAGGCAGAATTTACCCACTGTCTCAAGCTAAAAAGGAAGAGGTTCAAGCATTTGTAGAAAGCCAGTTGAAAAAGGGATATATCTAACCTTCTAAGTTACTACAAACATCACTAGTTTTGTTTGTTCCAAAGAAAGATAGGAAGAGAAGGATAGTACAGGATTATCAATATATAAATAAGGAAAAAATAAAGAACAGCTATTCTCTACCCCTAATTTCCAAACTAATTGACAATATGGGGACTAAGAAGGTATTTACTAGAATGGACTTGAGATAGGGTTACAACAACATCAGAATAAAGGAAGGCAACGAATGGAAAGCCATATTCACAATCTACATGAGTTCATTTAAACCTACAGTAATGTACTTTGGGCTTACAAATTTGCCCACTACCTTCCAGGCCATAATAAATAACCTCTTCAGGAATATGATAAATAAAGAGAACATTGCCATCTTCATAGACAATGTATTAGTAGCTACAGAAATAGAGGAAGGGCATAATGAGATAGTGAAGGAAGTGTTGAAGCCATTAGAGGAAAATGATCTCTATGTCAAACCAGAGAAATGTATATGAAAGGCAAAAGAAATTGGGTTCCTAGAGGTGATTATAGGACTAGAGGGGTTTAAAATAGAAAAGAAGAAATGACAAAGTGGCCTATATTCCAAGGGGTGAAGAATGTTCAAAAGTTTTTAGGCTTGGCAAACTACTATAGAAGATTTGTCAAAGACTTTGCAAAGATTGCTAAGCCTCTACACCAGCTAGTAAGAAAGGATAAGAAGTGGAGATAGAGACTGGAGCAAGAGGAAGTATTTAGAAAGTTGAAGAAGATCTTTACTACAGAACTAGTGCTAGCAGCACCAGACCTAGATAAAGAAATGAGAGTGGAGGCAAATACATCAGATTATGCAACAGGAGGAGTGTTATCTATGAAATGTGAGAATAGAAAATGGAGGCCAGTAGCCTTTATCTCTAAATTGTTAAATGAAACAGAAAGAAACTATGAAATCCACAACAAAGAGATGCTGGTAGTAATCCAGTGTTTAGAGGCCTAGATGCACTTTCTGGAAGAAGCCAGGATAAAATTTAAAATCTGGACAGACCACAAGAACTTAGAATACTTTATGATAAACCAGAAGTTAAATCAATGACAAGCAAGATAGATACTATTCCTATCAAGATTTGACTTCACTCTAAATCATATTCCAGGAAGTAGAATGGCAAAAGCAGATGGATTAAGCAGAAGGCCAGATTGGTATAAAGAAGTAGAGAAAGATAACAAGGATAGGACACTAGTAAAACTAGAGTGGCTAAGAAAAGTACAGGTAGAGAAAGTACTTATTGAAGGAGTGGATATACTAGAGAAGATACGAAAGTCAAAAGTGAAAAATGATGAAGTGGTAAAAGTAGTAGAAGAAATAAAAAAGGCAGGAGTAAAATATTAAGAGATAAGGAGTGAAGAGAGGAAAACAGATTAATGTTGAAAGAAGGGAAAGTGTATATGCTAGGGGAAGAAGAATTGATAACAGAAGTAATCTTGTTGCATCATGATATGCTGGTAGAAAGACATGGAGGACAGTTGAAGATAATAGAGTTAGTTACCAGAAACTTCTGGTGGCCAGGAGTGACAAAGGAGGTAAAGAAGTACATGAAAGGATGCAATCTTTGCCAAAGGAATAAAAACCAAACAGAGGTACCAGTAGGAAAACTAATACCAAATGAGGCACCTACAAAACCATAGGCACATATCATAGTAGACTTTATAGTGGACTTCATAGTAAAGTTGCCATTGGCCCAAGGATATAATGCCATACTAGTGGTATATAATCAGTTAACCAAGATGGCACACTTTATTCCAACAATAGAGAAAACATCTGCAGAAGGGTTGGCAAAGTTGTTTAGAGATCATGTATAAAAGCTATATGGATTGCCTAAAAGTATTATTTTGGATAGAGGAGCACAGTTCACAGCAGGACTGATGAAGGAACTCAACAGAATGTTAGGGATCAAAACAAAGTTGTCTATAGTATTCCATCCACAAACAGACAGGCAGATAGAACAAACAAATTAGGAATTGGAACAATATCTGTGCATGTTTATAGACCATAGACAAGAGCAATGGCCAGAATTACAAAGTTTGCTTATAACAACAAAGTGAACACCTCAACTCAAGTATTGCCATTTAGAGCAAACAGTGGAAGAGATCCAAGAATGGGATTTGAAATGAGAAAGAGGGAGAAGTATAAAGAAGCAGAGGAGTTTACAAAGAGAATGAAAGAAATACAGAAAGAGATACAGGTAGTGCTGAAAAAGGCATAAAGAGAGATAAAGAAATATGCAGATAGAAAGAGTGTTAACATAGAGCCATGAAGACTTAGAGTTTACCCAAGGTAGATGTTCAGAAAGAACTCGATAGAGTTCTTTGTTAGATTCTAGTAGCTACTTATACAAATGTCTGTGAGTCTGTGCACCTATTTCCCACAATTACATGGTTCTTACTAAGTACTATACATATCTTACATAAGCTTTTCTACACAATTTATATCTTTCCCACATTATATTCTTGGATGTTCTCTATCAGATTGATGAATGCATAAGAGATAGTTTCTTTTTTAGGGACTGTCTCATAACACAGCCCTTCCTTTAAATTTCCTTGTCCTAAGGAATTTTTCCATTGCTTTTAGTTCTCTTCCTACTTCTTTTTTCTTTCTTTCTTGTATCTTTTTTTTCCCCATCCATATATCAATTTGGCTATAAACTCCCTAGGAAGTTCCCAACTAAACTCTTTCTCTTCTTTTTCTTATTTTTGCCTCCTGATGTCCTTGGTGTCTTCCTCATATTCCCTCTCAAACTCCTTGACTAGTTCTTCCACATTTCTCAGATTCTCTCTCTCTTCCTATGTGTCTTCTTCTGCTGTATACTCTTTCCAGCACACCAAGAACTTCTCCTTTCCCTTAATAACTCTTTTGTTCAGTATTTTCTCCACCTTGAATTCTTCTTCTCCTTTGATTACAATGGGTTTTGGTAGGGTTTTCTTCTGCTCTTCTACTTGGGGCTTGTACAGGCATACTTAACTTACATTTACTACAGGGTGTATTTTGACTGAACTAGGTAATTCTAATTCTATAGCATTGGTCAAGATGATTCCCTTGACTTTGTAGGGTTCTACAAACCATTCTGTCAGCTTCTCTATTCTTCTTTCTACCATTTTCCACTTCAAGTCTTTCATATTTAGTAGTACTAAGTCCCCTGCTCTGTATTGCTCTATTTCTCTCTGCTTTTGGTTAGTGTACTTTTTCATCTTCTCCTGTACTTTACCCAATACCACCCTTGCCTCTTCCTGGATCTTTTTCATCTTTTCTACAAACTTTCCTGCTGTCTCAAATTTCCCTTTTCTCTTTCCTTCAAATCCTATCCTAGGATTTTGACTGTAATTTACTTCAAAAGAGGAGACCTTGGTTGCTGAATGTATTTTATTATTGTATGTGAATTCAGTGGTTCCTAGCTAGTCTGGCCATTGCTCCTGCCTGTGATCAATGAACACCCTTAGATACTGCTCTAACTCTTGGTTGATCCTTTCTGTCTACCTGTCTGTTTGTAGATGGTAGACTATTAACAACTTTGTCTAGATCCCCAATAACTCATTCAGCTTTTTAATAACTCGTTCAGCTCCTTTATTATCCCTACTGCAAACTATACCTCTCTATCTAATATGATACTTTCTGGGAATCCATGTAATTTCCATATATGATTCTGGAATAGTTTGGCAAGCCCCTCTGCCAATGTTTTTTCAGTAGTTGCTATGAAATAGGCCATTTTACTGAACTAATTGCAGACCACTAGGATTACATCATATCTCTGTGCCAATGGTAGCTTTGTAATGAAATCTGCTGAGATGTGACTCTATGGCTTTTCTAGGATGGCATTAGGCATCAGCTTTCCTGCTAGTGCTTTGCTCCTGTTCTTGCATTGCTAGCAAGCATCACACCTATCCATGTATCTCCCCACTTCCTTTGTTACTCCTGGCTACCAGTAGTTTCTTATAACCAATTCTATCATCTTTTACCTTCTTCTATGTCCTCCCACTGGGGTATCATGATACAACTATATTACTTCTCCCTTTAATTCTCCTTCTGGTATATAAATCTGCCCCTCTTTCATGACTAGCTCCTCCTCTATTGTCTATTCCTCATCTCTTAGCATCTTCATTCCTGCTTTCTTTAATTCTTTTACTGCTTCAACCACCCTTTTGTTCTTCTCCTGTGCTTCCCTAATTTTATCCCTTAGGTTTCCCTTCTCTACCAGTGTTTCTGTCCTCTTTATCCAATCTGGTTTGACCAGTACTTGGTCCTCATTGTTATTTTTTACCCCTCTCTTGCCAATCTGGTCTCTAACTTAACCCATCTACCTTGCCCATGCTTTTTCCTAGAATATGTTTGAGGGTGAAATCAAACTGTGAGAGGTATAATGCCCATCTTACTTGTCTTCAGTTTAGCTTTTGACTTGTCATAAAGTACTAGAGGTTTTTGTGGTCTATCCATATTTCAAACTTTACTTTGGCTCCCTCCAAGTAATACCTCCATGCTTCTAAGCATTGGATTACTGCCAGCATCTCCTTGTTATGGATTTTGTAATTCCACTCTGTTACATTTAATGACTTGGAGATAAAAGCAATGGACCTCCATCTCTCATCCTTACATTTGACTAAGAGAACTTTTCCTATTGTATAGTCTAAAGCATCAGATTCCACTCTCATTTCCTTGTCCAGATTTGAGATAGCCAGGACAGGTTCCATTATAAATGCCTCTTTCAACCTTTGAAACACTTCTATTTACTTTTTCTCCCATCTCCATTTTTCCTCCTTTCTGACCAGTAGGTGCAAAGGGACAGCAATCTTAGCAAAGTCCTTAATGAAGCACCTGTAGTAATTGGCTAACTCTAGGAATTTCTGCACCTCCTTTATGTTCCTTGGTATAGGCCAGTTTAGGACTCCTTCTACTTTCTCCCTCTGCATCTTTACTCCTCTTGGTCCAATCACAACTCCTAGAAATTCCACCTCCCATACTTTCCATCAGCATTTCTCTGGTTTAACAAATAGATTGTTCTGCTCTAGTCTTGCCAAAACTTCTTCCACCAGCTTGTCATGCCCCTTCTCTGTTTCTGTAGCAATCAAGATGTTGTCAATGAATGTTGCAGTGTCCCCTTGGTTAATCATATTATGGAATAGATTGTTCATCATTGTTTGGAAGGTAGCAGGGGAGTTTATTAATCCAAAGTATATGACTGTTGGTTCATATGCTCCAATGTATGTTGTAAACACTATCTTCCATTTATTACCCTCCTTGATCCTCATGTTGTTGTATCCCCATCTCAGGTCAAGCTTTGTGAACACCTTTTTCTTTCCTACTCCATCCAGGATGTCTAATCAGGGATAGTGAATAGCTATTTTTTACAGTCCATTGGTTAACATGATGATAGTCCTGCACCATCCTCCTTTTGCCATCCTTTTTTGCCACAAAGTGTACAGGCAAAGTTTGGAGGGATTTGGATGGCCAAATATATCCCTTTCATAGTTGGTCCTCTACAAATGCTTGCACTTCTTCCCTTTCCTTTCTTGACAATGAGTATACCTTTCCCTTCCTTGGTATGAACTCTTTCTTGAGTTCTATTGCATGGTCCTAGGCCTTTTGCACTGGCATATACTTTGACTCCTTTTTACCAAATACCTTTTTCTACTTCTAGAACCTCCTTAGTACAAGTTCTTCAACTGTCTTTTCCCCTTCTATTTTTCTTACTTGTTTGGTTTCCTGGTTTCTCCTTCCACATATGGGCAGGCATCATATCATTCATACTTCTCTCTTTTCCCAATCAATCTCCGGGTTATGGACCACCAGCCACAGTATTCCTAGTATCACCTCCATTCTTTCTAGGTTACACACATCCATCCATACTCTTTCTATATGCCCTTTGAAGAACATATTACACTCTACCTGGTATGTAATGGCCCCTCCTGCATTTGGTGTCCTGTCCACATTTTTCACTAATAGGGGACTCCTTAATTTTTCTAGTTTAAGTCCCTTTTTTCTTGCAAATTTCCTGTCCATAAACAGGTCTATTATACCACTATCTAATAATACTTTTACCATTGTCCCCTCATAGTTTTCTAGCTTTTCTAGCCCCACTTTCATCTATACTTCTCTTAGTGGCTGTAGGGTGCACCACATATCCCTTACTCTCTCAGTATTACTTTGGCAATAAATTTTATTTCCCAGTTTTTCTGGGTGCAATACACTGTATATATTGTTGGAGGCCAGTTGAGAGCTTACTGTTCTCCATTGTCTTTTGCCAACTCCTGCAGCATTTCTACTATCCTCCCTTCTCTTCCCTTCCTCTGCCAACAGTTTTTGGCCATATGGCCCCACTTTCCATACACATAACATGTTCTATCCTCTTCTCTTCTTCTATTCACTACCATAGGGCCTGGCCCCATCTCTGTTCCTCTGTATTTATTTCCTCCTCTAAAATACTGACCCTCTGCCCTTTATATTACTTGACCTTCCCTTTGTTACGAGACACCCTAAGAGGAAGAAGTTTCTCATACATTCAAGAAGTTAATAGAAAACATTAAACAATATAATGGACTATAAATAGTGTGGGAAGAAGTTACATAAGAACTGTACAGTAGATTAGTAAGTGGTCATGTGAGCATAGGAATCTGGTGCACAGACCATGGGACATTTGTATAAGTAGGTAGACAATTCAATAGGAAACTTTATTGAGTTCTTCCCTTTCAACTCTCACAAGTTGGAGTCAGAACTTCTCTCCTAAGTCCACACTCTTACACCCTTTCTCCATATGACCCCCCTTCTCTTGGCTGTGCATTTCCCAGTGGATGTGCTGTATTCCTCCCCAACAACCTCTCTTCTGCTTTGCTTTACCTCTGATTCCTGTCTAACTATACTAATCTTTCCTGCCATTCCTCAATTGTTGTGGGGGGCTCTCTGCTTCTGCTAGCTTCCTTCTAATCCCCCCATTCGGTCCCCTTTTAGATTCTTCTATGAGAGGCCTCTCCTCATATCCGCTTCCTCTTGCTACTTTCTTAAACTCCTGAATGTACTTGTCACATATTCTCCTCCCCTGTTCCATTGTTCTCAATAACTCTATCTTCCTATCTTCTTCCATAGTCTCTCCAAACTCATTCCTCATTTTGGTAAATAATTCTTCTACTATGCTCACCTCTGCCTCCTCCTTTGCTAACTCATCTAGCAGGTTATCCTTCTATGTTTCTACCATCCCCCCCTGTATATAAGATAGCACCCAAGCCATTTTTGTGGGCTCAGGTTCCCCTGTCATCTTTATTCTCAGGTATAATCAAGCTGCATTAATGAATGCACTTACTTTTTCCATTTTTCCTCCAAACACTGGAGGCCTTACAACTTCTATTCTACTTCTCCCTTGTTAGAAGAGCATCGTGGAGACCTGCTGCTACAGGTTGGCAATGACCATGAGGAGTTGCTCCTTATGGGATAGTAGTGGTCAGAATTGGGGGGATAGAGTGGCTTGCTTCTCTTGTTGAGATTGTTGAGGCATGGATGATGGTGGTAGAGAGAGGGATGTTGTTGTTGATGATGATGATGATGAATCCAGGGTGATAATCTATAGTTATACCTATTGGGGTGCTCAAACCTTCTCCCAACTAGGCTTCTACTGTCTTATCAACTACTGCCCTAATAAAAGGTAAACAATTGCCTCTAAGAAGAGGACCCCTAATCTAGATGGTTTCTTAAAGAGCTACCATCACTCCTCTGCATGTACAGGTCTAAGGAGACCACCAGCACAAGGTTTCTAATGAGAAGAGTAATTACAGGAACCACCTGGTTACAAGGTCTAGTCTTGGAAATAAGGCCTAGGTTTGGTCTTATTTCACTACCCACTGTCCCTAACTGACAGTGAAGTCCCCTTTATAGCTAGGACCCACTATCCAAGATGCTTACAAGTGCTGTGCTTGTTAGTGAGGGTGATGAAAGAGTAAGAAGTGAAGATGTTGAGGCTGTGAGGTGTAGAGTCAACAGTATGGGATTGAGTTCTTGTGTTAACATAGAGTTGTGAAGACTTAGAGTTCACCCAAGGTGGATGTTTAGGAAGAACTCAATAGAGTTCCCTGTTGGATTCTAGTAGCTACTTATACAAATATCTGTGGGTCTGTGTATCTATCTCCTACAATCACATGACCCTTACTAAGTACTATACATATCTTACATAAGCTTTTCCACACAATTTATATCTTTCCCATATTATATTCTTGGATATTCTCTATCAGATTGATAAATGTGTGGGAGATAGTTTCCTCCTTAGGGACTGTCTCATAACAAAGAAGAGTAAGGGAGAAGAATACAAAGTGGAAGACTGAGTGCTACTAAGTACCAAGGACTTAAAGTGGCAAATGAAGAGAATGCAAACAGAAAAGTTAATAGAGAGATTTGTAGGACCCTACAAAGTTAAGAGGATCATATTGTCAAATGCAGTAGAGCTAGAGTTACTGGAATCAATAAAGATCTACCCAGTAGTAAATGTCAGTAGAATACATAGATACAAGGAGAACTCATTAGAGTTCCCATTCAATTACTGTATACTACTTATACATTTTCCACTATTTACTACTATTTATAGTGTCCCATGTGTCCCTTTTCATCCAGCTATCCTGTACATCCAATCTTTAGAAACTAAAAGAAAAAGAAAAAGAAAAGAAATATAAATATTGACTTAGCCATTTTGCTAAGTTATGACACTACCCTTCTCTCAAGGTTCCTCATCCCAAGGATTTTCCTTACAACTTGTCATATAGGTCCCATAGGTTTCCTATCTCATTGTTATCTTCAGTCCATTCCTTAATCTTAATTCCTGATTTCTTCTGCTCAAATTTCTCTGCTTCTTCTTTGATCATCTCTATTGTTCTTTTTTCTCTTACTTGTCCTCCCTTTCATCTTCTCCAATTTCTCTCTAGTCTTGCCCAGTATTCTTTATCATACCTTTTATCAGTCCACCCAAACAACTTCCTTGCCATAAATCTTCTGGGTAATTTGCCTCTTGCAGATATTTCTCTACTTTCTTCTCTCTTTTGTCTTTTAACTTCTTCTATATCCCTCTACTTGCCCTACATACTTTTTTATCCTACTAACATTAACTATTGAATGTATTCTTATTGTGCTAGGTAGTTCTAATTCTACTATATTCAGTGATACAATCTTTTTAATCTTGTAAGGGCCCACAAATCTCTCAGTCAACTTTTCTGTTTACTTCCTCACCATCTAGTACTTTAGGTTCTTTATGCTCAACATCACTAAATCCCTTACTTTATATTTGTTAACTTCTGCTCTTTTTTTATCTATGTACTTCTTTATATCTTCTTGCACTTTTTCTAGTGTAGCTTTTGCTTCCTCCTGTATTTCTTTCATCTTTGTTACAAATTTTTCTGCTCCTTCATACTTCCCTTTTTTTCTCATCTCAAATTCTATCCTAGAATCTTGTCTATAATTTTCTTTGAAGAGTAATGTCTTTGTACTAGAGTATATCTTGTTATTGTAGGCAAACTCTACCATTCCTAACCAGTCTGGCCACTGTTCTTGTCTATAGTCTACAAACACCCTTAGATACTGCTCAAGTTCTTGGTTGACTCTCTCCATCTATCCATCTGTTTGAGGGTAGAATACTGTTGACATTTTACTCTTGATCCCCAACATCCTGTTCAATTCTCTCATTATATCTGCTGTGAACTAGGGCCCCCTATCAGAGATGATACTTTTGGGTAACCCATATAACTTCCATACATTGTTTCTGAACAACCTCACTAATCCTTTTGCTGACATCTTTTCTGTAGTAGGAATGAAATGCACCATTTTTGTTAACCTGTTAACTACTACTAAAATTGAGTTATATCCCTGAGCTAGTAGCAGCTTGGTGATGAAGTCTACTGATATATGCATCCAAGGTTTTTTTGGAATTGAGTTTAGTATAAGTTTTCCTGCTAGCTGTTCTGTGTGATTTTTGTTGTACTAGCAAGCATCACATCCCTCCACATATCATTTTACCTCCTTTGTAACTTCTGGTCACCAAAAGTTTTGAGTGACCAGTTCTACTGTCTTCTACTGTTCTCTATGTTCTCCTATAGGCATATCATAGTGTAGCCTAATTATTTCTGCCCTCAACTTCTCATCTTTTGGCATATATACCTTACCTTCTTTGTACATGACTCTATCAACTTCTCTCCACTCCTCATCTCTAAGCATTTTTACTCCTATCTATTTCATTTCTTTGACTGCTTTAATCACTTTGTTATCTTTTACTTTTGACTGCTTAACCTTTTCTAGTAAATCTACTCCTTCTATCACAATTTCTATCTTTTCTGTTTTTTTTACTTTTAACCATTCTGGCTTTACCAACATCTCATTCTCATTATCCTTTTCCACTCCTACCTCCCAGTTGGATCTTCTACTGAAACTATTTGTCTTTTCCATCTTACTTCCTGGAATATGCTTCAATGTAAAGTCAAACCTTAATAGGTATAGTACCTATCTAGCTTGTCTACAATTTAACTTTTGCACCTTTATAAAATATTCGAGATTCTTGTAATCTGTCCAGATCTCAAATTTTGTCATTATTCCCTCCAGAAAGTGTCTCCATGCTTCTAAGCCTCTAACTACTGCTAACATTTTCTTGTTGTGTATCTCATAGTTTTTTTCTGTATCACTTAGAGATTTTGAAATGAAAGCAACCAGTCTCCATGATTTGTCTAGGCATTTCATTGACAACATCCCTCCAGTAGTGTAGTTTGATGTATCTACTTCCATTCTAAATTCCTTATCTAAATTAGGGGCTGTTAATACTGGTCTAGTTGTGAAGATTCTTTTGAGCTTGTCAAAGGCTCATTCCTGCTCCTCTTCCCACTACCACTTCTCATCCTCTGTCTCTACTAGAATATCATCTACAAACACAGCTACTTTTTCTTCATTTATCAAGTCTCTCAAGATCCTATTTATCATTGCCTGGAATATGGCTGGTGAATTTGTCATTCCAAAGAACATGACTATTGGTTCAAGGAACTCTATGTATATTGTAAATGCTCCTTTTCACTTATCTCTCTCTTTTATTCTTACATTGTTGAACTCTCACTGTAGATCTATTTTAGTGAATACTTTCTTGCTACCTATTGTTAGCACTAAGTCATGAAGGCTTATGGCTCAACCTAGGTGGTTGTTCAGGAAGAACTCAATAGAGTTCCCCATTGAATTCTGTAGCTACTTATACAAATAGCTGTTGGTCTGTGTGCCTATCTCCTGCAATCACATAACCCTTTACTAAGTACTATACATATCTTACATAATCCTTCCCATGCTATTTATATCTTTTGGGTATTGTATTTTTGGATGTTCCCCATTAGATTGATGAATACATAAGAAATAGTTTCTTCTCTAGGAGTTATCTTATAACACCCATTGTGTTAATAAGGTCTATAATTAAGGGTAATAGATAATTGTTTTTTACTGTCTAGTCATTTAGGCTACAATAGTCTATCACTATCCTCTTGCTTCTATCCTTCTTTTTTACAAAAAATACTGGTGACATTTGAGGGGATTTTGATGGTCTAATATATCCCTTCTTAAGTTGGTCTGTTATAAATTTCTGGACCTCCTCCCTCTCATCCCTTGATAGAGGATATATTCTTCCCTTTTGTGGTTTAAATATCTCCTTGAGATCTATAGCATGATCCCAGACCTTCCAAATACTTTCTTTCACTCCAGGAATTTCTTAGGAACCATCTCTTCAATTTTCCTGTGGTTTGCTTCAACTTTCTCTTCCCTTTCCCAGTCTTCTTTATCATCTACAGCCCATCTGACAATCTTTTCTTCCTCTAAAGTAACCACTCATTGGCTTTTCTCTACTTTCTTCTTCTTCTTAATTTTTAGATTCCTTCTACACAGTGGTGGACATCTAGTTATTCTAACTTCCTCTGTTTCCCAGTTGATCTCTGGGTTGTGTGCCTGTAGCCAGGGCATTCCTAATATTATCTCTGTTCTACCCAAATTACACATGTCCATTCTCATTCTTTCTACATAGTTTTTGAAGTATATATTTACTTCCACTTGGTGAGTAATAGACCCTTCACTATTGTTGCTCCCATTTACATTCCTCACTTTTAATAATCTTTCTAGCTTTTACAGCCTAAACCCATATTTAGCTACTGCTTTTCTATTCATAAATATTCCTGTGGCATCACTATCCAGGAGTACTTTCACTATTACTCCTTCATATGTGTTTATTTTCTCAATGCCTATATCTAGCCATACATCTCTCAACACCTTTAGTGTTCTCCTCATATCCCTTTGTATACTCCTCTTTTTGGCTGCACCTTCCAGAAGTTCTTTCTGTGTACTACTTTGCTATGCTTTTCCCTCTGTAGGGTACACTGCCTCCTTTCTACTATTCTTCCTTGGATATCCACACTATCTCTTCTTCTCCCATCTTTTCTCCTTAAGAACCCCTTGTCCCCTATTCTCTTCCATGTATAATCCTTTCTTTCTGCACTACTCACACTCTAGGTATGTTACTACCACTTCTTTTGTATATTACCCTAACTCTATCAGACATGCTCCCTCTGGTATATCTTCTCCACAATGCTCCTATGCCTTCCATTACAGAACATATACTAGACTTCTTTTTTATACTTTCTTCTCTTGCTGCACCTTTTGTGGCCTGACCACACATGCTGCTTCCTTCTCTCTCCTCCTCTTTTGCTTCTCTATTTTGATGTTTGGGCACTTCTATTTAAAGTGCCCTATTCCCCAATATCTAAAGTATCTCACTTCTTCCTCCACTTCTTGCTATTTCACTTTGACTTCTCCCCTCACTCCATGCTGCATCACTCTACTTGCCAACACTTCAAACTTATTTTGGGGAATTGGTTTCTCCTTTTCTTCTCTTCCTTTATTCCTACAGTTGCAGGCCAGGTACCCAAACTTCTTACAACTCCAACAGTTTCTCCTCTTTTCTCCTTCTAATTCTGCCCTTAATTTGGCAAGGGCCTTCTTTTGGTTAAGCATTCTGCTCATAAGTTGGTTGTATTGTGATAGAGACATTTTGTGCTTATGCCTCTACAAGTTGAATAGGATTTTGATCTTACTTATTGCTATGTCTACTGGAATGCAAGATCTTCACCCAGCTAGACTCCTACTTCCTTACTGACTACTGCCCTAATCAAGGAAGTATACAATTACCTCTAAGAAGAGGATCTCTACTCTAACAGTGCCTTCTTAAGGGGTAGGTACTATTTCTCTGCATGTACAGGTCACAATAGACCTTCAGCACAAGGTTGATAATGATAAAAAGGGTACAAGTAACTACTAAGGCAACACCATCCAGTTATAAGGTCAGGTCTCAGAAGCAGTGTCTGGGTTTGGTACCATTCCTCTACTATTAGTCCCTAACTGACTAACAAGTCCCCTTTAAGCCTAGGGCCTGGCTATGTTGTAGTGGTTCTGGGTTGTGCTATCCAAATACCAAGAATGAATAGAGAGTAAGTATACAAGGCTCTATGATAAGCAGTGTAAGAAATAAAAATAAGTTCTAGTATAAGAATTGGGTTGTGCTAACTTAAATCTTCCTCCTAGTCTAAGTTGACAGGGAGAACTCATTAGAGTTTCCATTCAATTACTGTACACTACTTATACATTTTCCACTATTTACTACTATTTATAAAGTCCTGTGTATCCCTTTCTATCCAGCTATCCCATATATCCAATCTTTAGAAACTAAAAGAAAGAGAAAAAGAAAAGAAATATAAATATTGACTTAGCTATTTTACCAAGTCATAACACACTACTTATACATTTACTACCTGGTCTGTGCACCTATCTCCCACAATCACATGACCTTCTAGAATGTTCCATTATGTAACATGTCATGTGTCATCTTATATTATCATCACTCCTGTCACATTGTCACACTATGTCACAACCTACTTAGGTAAGAAAAGAAAATAGAAAATAACTTAGGCATTTTGGCCAAGTCATAATACTTTTTTCTTTTTTTTCTTTTTTTCCTTTTTGTATCTTTCATATCTTTCTCTCCATTCTTCTTCTTTTTGTTCCTCCTCCCTCTACCTCTGCTCCACAATTAATAACAGTTCTGCTATTATATTCCCCTGTGCTAGTACCATTGTTCATAGCTCTAGGTGTTAAGACTCTAGACCAAAGGTAAATATATATTTCAACCTTAAGCCTATGTTAACACTTGATATCCCTTTGCCTCTTTACAAAGAGTCCAGTTAAGGTTTTCAGAAGGGTTATATCAAAAGCAAAGGATACAAGACTTTTAGTCATACTCTTTGATGTTGTCCTAGGACAGTTAAGAGAGTATGGGATTCTCAGAGAAGTAGGTTTTCAGAGAAATTACAAAAAGAGAAAACTTGCTGTTCTCTTCTTTTTCTGGCCTGTATTTATTCTACCTAATCATGTCACAGAAACTACAATCTTGGTTACAAGTAGGTAACTATGTGTGACTAGTAAAGTCAGAATCTATGAATACATTAGTCTGATGATTCTCCAAATATCCTAGAGGCTTCTAGCTACTGCAAAGTCTATCCAAGGTTTCTCCATTCAAATCTTCAGTCCAATGTCTGTCCAATATCAATCCCTAACTCTGAACCATTCTTTCCTGTCCAAAAATAGATAAAGTAATGATGTGTTGATACATCATCAATTACTTGTTAAGTTCATTCTCTTCTTCTAATAACTCTATCATTAATTGTTCTTCTAATAGCCACTTACTGTCTGTCCACAACTGATATGAGCTATAGTCAAATTCCATAACACTAGGTACCCAAACTTCCCACATCTCCAGTATTTTTTCTCTTTTTTCCCTTCTAACTCTGCCCTTAGTTTGGCAAGTGTAAGAACTTAGTTGTGCTGACTTAGTACTACTTCAAGTCTGAGTTGACAAGAAGAACTCATTAGAGTCCTCATTCAATTACTGTACACTACTTATACATTTTCCACTATTTACTGTTATTTGTAAAGTCCCATATATCTCTTTCCATCTAGCTATCCTGTATATCTGATCTTTGGAAACTAAAAGAAAAGAAAAAGAAAAGAAATATAAATAATGACTTAGCTGTTTTGCCAAGTTATGATAGCAAAGGCCTTTCTTTAGTTGAGCATGCTGCTCATAAGTTAATTATATTGTTGAAGAGACATTGTGCTATGTCTCTGGAAAGTCAAACAGGATTTGATCTTACTTAGTGCTACATCTACTGGGGCACAAGATCTTCACCTAGCTAGACTTCTACTTTCTTACTGACTACTGCTCTAATACTATGGTTAGACAATCACTCCTAAGAAGGAGATTCCTACTCTAACAGTGCCTCCTTAAGGGATAAGCACTATTCTTCTGCATGTACAGTCTACAATGGGACTTCAGCATAAAGTTTTAAGGGTTTAGAAAGTATACAAGTATGCTATAAACAACACCACCCAAAGGTAAGGTCAGGTCTTGAGATAGTGCCTAGATATAGGGCTATCTTGCTACCACTCATTCCTAACTAACAAGCAAGTCTCCTTAAGTCTAGGATCTAACTATATCATAGTGGTTGTTGATCATCATGATCAACATACCAAGGGTGATAAGAGAATTAGTTTTGGACAAGGCTCAAGGCAAGCAGTGTCCAAAGTATGGAATTGAGTTCTGGTATAAGAACTTAGTTGTGCTAACTTAGAACTACTTCTTATCTGAGTTGACAAGGAGAACTCAATAGAGTTCCTATTTATTTCTTGTATACTACTTATATATTTTACTACTGGTCTGTACATCTATCTCCTATGATCACATGATCTTCTAGAACCTTCTGCCATATAATGTATTATATGTTACCTCTGTCACATCACTTGTTACCTCCATCACACCTGTCACACTATGTCATAACCTACTTAGATAAGAAAAATAAAATGAAAAAAAGAAATAATGACTTAGGCATTATGGTCAAGTCATGACAACCTACTTATATATATTCCATATTTACTACTATATATGCTTAGTCACTATTCTATGATCCTTCTAGAAGATTCTTATTATGTAATATGTCACATGACTCTCTTATCTAATCTTATCTCCTTGGATCTCCATTCTATAAATAGTTTTCTATAAATAGACTTCTTGCCCTTTTGTCCATTTAATTATAATACAAGTCCATGATGTCTGAGATTTCATCTTGCTCTTACCAAGTCATGACAGAGATGGTAATACAATCTGAGTACATGCAATTATATAAACTCAATATCTTTGAGGTTGTTGATGGCTTACCTAAAGAAAGGAAGGCTATGGGTAGCAGAATTGTATTTTGTGAAAAACATAATGGACATAACAACTTACTCAAGTTCAAAGCTTATATTGTGACCAAGAGATTCTTATAAGTCTCTAGTAAAGATTTTACTAACACCTTTTCATCCATTGCAAAATTTTCTACCCTCTAGACTTTCTTCTCCTATGTGGCCTATCTTGATTGGGAATTGCATCATGTCAATGTCATTGCTGTTTACTTATATAGTCCCCTGGATAAAAACATATATATGACTATTCCTAAAGGTATTGAAGGCTTTGGTTCTGGATATTACTGAAAGCTCAAGAAAGTGCTTTATAGTCTAAAAAAAGCTGGAAGATAGTGGAAAAAACATCTCCATAGAGTATTAACCAAGTTTGGATTCTCTTGAGCTCTTTTTGACAACTGTTTATATATCAAATGGCACCAAGGTAATATTATCCTACTAGTACTTGTCTATGTCAATGATATGGCTGTCACTGGCCCTAAAGGACTTCAAAATCTGACTTAGGTGAACTTAGCCATATACTAGATGTCCTGGTAACCTGAGACTGTCCAAATCAACTTATTTATCTTGACTAGGTAGCATACATTCACCAAACAGTGTCCCAATTTGGTATAGAAATATCTACACTAGTCTCTATCCCTTTTGCTATTAAACACAATCTCTCCCTTGCCCAATTGCCCAAAATTGAAGCTGAGAAACAAGCATATAATGTAAAAGATACCCACTATTTATCTCTAGTAGGCTTACTCCTATTTGCTACCTAGACCAGACCTAACATTCAGTTTGCTGTTGGATTAGTTGTTCAGTTTGGTAATAATCTAGGGATTGTCCACCTTGAAGCTGCTAAGCATATCCTCTGGTACTTGAAAGGCACTGCTAACTATAAATTAGTCTTAGAAAGGGGAGTTTTGACCTAGTGGGGTGGAGTAATTCCAATTGGGTATAAGACCTGAATAACTATTATTTTACCTCTGGATTTATTTTTGACATTGCTAGTAGCTTGATTTTGTGGTCCTCCAAGAAGCAGCAAACCATAGCAACTTTGTTTGTAGAGACAGAGTATATGGCATCTGCAAATGCTACCAGGGAAGCTATGTGGCTGTGCACCCTCCTCACAGAACTCAATTTCTCTCCTACTGCTGCAACAATCATTTTTGCTGACAACAAGGGCTGCATTGCCCTTGCCAATAATCTAGTCTCATACTCTTGGATCAAGTATATTAATATATGATATTATTTCATTTGGGAGCACATTGAATATCAAGAGGTTAGACTATACTATATCTCTACTAAGGAAATGATTGCAGATATATTCACCAAGGCTTTACCCAAGGACTTCTTTGAAAGGTTCTAAACTGAGCTAGAAGTGCTGTCATTAGAATGATAACTCAATGAGTGGGAGTGTCAAAGTAACTATGTTGCCTAAGTTCACTTTGTTATCTTTTCACTAATGTACTCTGCTTCACTTTGTTTCTGACTTGTATGCTCTTTTTCATTGTTCATTAGTGACTATCTAGCTACCCCGAGGGGCTACCCCAAGTTTCTCTTCACTATTCAGTAAGTACAAATACATCATTTGTAGTATTTAAACAACTTGGATGTAAACCTGAGACCTAGTCTTTCATCTGGATCTCAGTCTAGTCTTTTTAGCATCCAAAGTCATTCCTGTGCATTCACTGTTATCATTTTGTCCAGCTTCTCTTCTCATTCATTATCTCCATTTTCCTCTGGAGCAATACTGCATGTTATTGACCCAATGCTGGCCAATATGTCATACACTGGGCATGGTCAGCAGTGCAGAATGTGTGACAGATAAGAGGATAATTAAAAGCAATGAATGGAAGTGCAGATGAAATGTGTGTTGGATATAGCTGAGGTAAACTAGACCACGGCAAACACACACTGGTCATCTATCCATTTAGTACTGTATATATAGTGATTACAGCACAGTAACTACATTGTCCATTGTATTATTACAATAAAAACAAAGAAACAATTGTCCGAGCTATCGCTTGAAATACAGCAGTCCATTATTCAACAATGTGGGCATTTATGTGGGTGTGAGATGCTTTTAAGTTTTGGCTGTCGACAGTGCTAACACTGGTGATGTCGTTCAGAGGCTTTAGTTTGAGTGAATATATGGTGGGATTGGAACTGAGGTTATATTCTTATCCAAACGAAGGCAAGGGTTTATTTAGGCTTTAGAGAAATGGTAGAACAAGATACGTCAAGGTGAGTAAAAGAGCCACTTGTCTTGAAATACAATATTCAGTTCGGTTGATAAGTTTTGAGCTAGTAAAGGGGTTAAGCTTGTGCATAAATTGGAGACTTCAAATTATGTTAGATCTATATGATGTATTGCTGATGAAGTGGTCTAGTAACGAAGTAGTTTATCATGAGGCCTTGGTGACACAGATGTGAGACTGTCTCAATCTGAGACAGTCTAACCTTAGTTCTATGACTCGTGTTATCTCCTGCTCTATATACTTATATGGATGACCCTCACAGACATTCCCCTCAGTTGTCTACCACTTGGGCGATGTCTGAGGTATGTTATCGCACCTTCTGTTTAAGTACCGAACACTCATTTACTTTGTATAGTTACTTTATCTTTTAGGTAATGCAATATTGAGTTGTTTACCACTTGGATGACATCTGAGTTACTTTATCTTTTAATTGCACATGTAGACCCTGTATTCTCAGCACTGTTATATTTGTTTGGACAGACACGGGTTGTCCGATTATGTGGATGAGATGAACGATAAATTGACTATTGCATACACAATAAAAAAGCAGTGAATATTTGAACATCAGTCTCAGCCTCACGCTACTTATCATGTCCAGCAGTACGGTCATGAGAATCTCTCTGGACCTCTCCCTCTCCTCCCTAGTTGCCTTCTGAGCCACCTTCCTTTTTTCTCTTCCCACATCGTGAACTTGTTCGCTTCGTGAAACCCTACTGCTGCCGCATAGTCAATAGTATGAAGCTGATGGAAGCACCACTTCTCCACATCAAACTCCCAATACTGCATCACTAACTTTTCTCCATGTCCAAGTTTATAAAGCCCACTGTTCCTCCTCACTGACTTTTCGCAGGAGAGACTATGAAGAAGGGCTGAGACATGGCTCGATCCAAAGAGAGGAACATAGGGCTGGATGACTTTTGCTTTCTCTAATTTATTGACAACCTAGCAAGTGTGCGGATAAAGCCACTATGGGTAATCAAATCAAGAACCAGTTTATCAAAGTACTCGGTGCGAATGCACTCAAATATGGTGTGGGATAATGGGCAGTCGCCCAAATGCCAAAAACAAACCTATTTGATGAATTAACGAAGCATTCTCTGGTGAACTGTATATTCTTTTTGTCATCTGCTCCACTTGCATATCTCATTGCTCTATCTAAAACACTCCACTTATCACTCTTACATTTTTTGTTGTTCTCTTAGCGAAGCATAGGCTCCAAAATTGCTCCTCCACCGAGTAGATACTGACACTTCACTGTTATATATAAAGTACCTACTTGTAAACCTAAAAGCCAGTTGTGCTATTGGCTTTTAGGTGTGTATGCTTGTAAACCGATTACCTATGGACGCTCAATACTAGTTGTACTATTGGCTTTTAGTCCAATCTTTCTCAGCTCTTGAAGACGTCACTGTGCATTACACTGTTATGAATTCCTGAATTTTCCCATCATCCGGTCCGCTATCAGAGACTTGCGATAATCAACATCTGCCAGTCGCTGCAAGGTAGTGAACGGAACATTCTCAAGAAATCGACAAAAGCCTGCATCATCACAGGACAGCTGTAATGAGAGGTGAGCAAAAGTCGTCAACTTGAGATAGGAGTCCGCAAACTCGGTTCCGTGAGGCCAAGAGAGTGCAGTAGAGGAGTTGGTGATACCCGGTGCTGGCACAAGGTCTGGAATAACAAGTAAGTTCAGGGACAGATGCAAGGGGGGAAATACATGCTTGAGCCATCAATAGCATAGCTTGATGCATAATGATGGTGATTTTGAATCAAGTGATCAAAGTATTTGCAATTAAATGCAGGAGTGGTGACACAGAAGGAGCCAGAGCGAGTGGGATCGCAGAGGAAATCGTAGAAGGATTTGTGGTAGAGGCAAAATGTTCCATGAACACTCCGAATATGCCTCATGATCAAATCGGTTAGGTGGAACCATTGACCTTGGTCATGATATGGCGATGTGAGGTTGATGAGAAGGTCAAGTGAGCTGAAAGGGTCAAAAGAGGGCTCGTATAAAATCACAGCATGTAGATGGTGACAGATGTCTCTGAACGTACATTCAGAGATCCTAAACATGCAACAACGCGCAGAAGCGTACCAACGGCTATCAGCATCCCGAGCTTCCAAAGAAAAGGAAAGAAGAAATTGTGCAGATAGAAGAATGCTCTCTGGAATCTGCTCCATGATGTGGACATAGAGAGCATCAAGTTGCGAAAGAGCTGATGTAGATCCTTGTTTCCCTGCACCGGAGGGGGTATCGAGGACAGACTGCAGTCGTTCACGGAATTGCGAGTCGGGTTGATGGGCCACATGGCGCAGAACAGCAGCAGGGTGAGCAAATAGGCCATCCGCTGCATCAACAAGCATCTGGATATCATTGTCAGCTGGCCATGACGATAGCAGTTGTGGGAAATCTCGTTGTTCAAGTATGTTCCTGAATTCTCCCCGAAGGTATATTTCGATCTCGCCGTCTGCCTTGCGAGAGATAGGGAGTTCGACAGAATGAATGACAGAAGCAATTTTGTCCTGTTTGAATGTGGAAACAATGCGAGGTTCGGCACGGCTGAAGATAGCCCAATGGAATGGAGTGGACCCTTCTCGCTATCTTACAATCGCTCAAGTGTCTTCTTTCCTCTTCTTCTCTCATAACTTCAGTCTCCATCACAGCCTTGATCATCTCACTCCCAAATTTCCCAGCCTCCTTGAACCGCGGCTCCAAGAACTTTCTCCTCAAATCTCCTCTTGTAATCTTCAAAGTTACCGAAACGAACATATTGACTCCATCCTCTCGCAGCAATGACGAGCTCTAGATCATCTGCTCTATGCCAATGATCGTAATTCGCCGAATGCAGTACACTCACTCTCTAACAGCGTGAGCGACCGGAACAAGTGCTTCACAACACCCAGGAAAAGTCGAAATGTGGGTGTAGCCACAAGGTCAAGATGTACGTATGAATTGATTCCAAGATGTGCCCAGCAATCCACCATAGCTAATAGATAAAGATGAGAGTTTGGGCGATAGTTTAATGGTAACATGAGGGTGGAAGATTCTGGGAAATCATTAGGAGATTCTGGAACTGTGATATTGGAACACTGGTGTTTGCCCAAACTGAATTTGTCAAGACGCTGAGAGTAGAATTGGTTTCCGCTTTGTTGGTGAAGGGGATCTTGAGGAATCCAGAGGAAAAGTCGTTGAGCCGCCTTCCCAACCATCTTCTATAATCGTTCCTCCTCACTTAAACAGTCCATCTAGCCCATTGAATGCGCTTTTTGAATTTCATTTTATCTTCCAATGAGCCATACCCCCACTCAACATTAATTTGAATAACTCCGAAGCACTTTTGGCATATTGATTGATTTGGGTACGGACGATGGGATTCAAGATGGCGAGTCCTGCATAGAGATGCCAAGCATTCGAATAGATTTGAAGTGTGAGGTTCACTTTCGCAGTCTCCATTCCACCGACACAGAGACCCTGTTTCCATGAATATGCTTCTGTTGAAGCCCGAGCAGTACCCATACTGATCATAGGATGCGACTGAATGGAAAAGTAATGCTCCGTCAATCATAGAAAGTGTACTGAGAAGCATCATGGATTATTCACCTGAGGAAGGCGGTATTAGTAGCTGTCTGAGTGTTGGCTGTTACAGAACCGTGTTCGTCAAACAAAGCGAGAACGAAATGAGCGCAGGATATTGTCTACGAGAGTGAGGGCATCTTTGCTGGCCCTATGTTGAATGAGGACCTGA
>Ga0153919_100006_pt1 | contig 47120 bp, 50 predicted proteins | sample TSGA003MetaG_FD_104712 | JGI IMG/M metagenome (GOLD analysis project Ga0153919, IMG submission 104712) | Attine ant fungus gardens microbial communities from Georgia, USA - TSGA003 MetaG | ecosystem: Host-associated > Fungi > Mycelium > Unclassified | place: USA: Connecticut, Klassen Lab...
AATTCTTTGCTTCATTATCTTTTTGCTAATACTCCCTACTCTGCTTATATTCTGCTCTTTTTTCATCATTTATTACTGTTACCTAGTGACTATCTTGTTACCCCAAGTCTCTTTCACTATTCAGCAAATATAGACACATTGTCTACAGTACTTAAACCATTTGGATATAAACCTGAGACCTAGTCTTTCTGTCTGGATCTCAGGTACATATGTTTACTGTTTTACTAGTTGCAATAATTAATCTCAAGTCTTTCTGTCTAGATCTCAGTCTAGCATTTCTAGCATCTAAGGACATTTCTGTATATATACTGCTACTTTTTCAGATAGTAAATACAGATTTCTGTAAAACACAAAAAGCAAGACACAATGAGATCATTGAGACCATGACTAAACTGATAGCAGATATTGAAATACTCAAAAATACCAATCTTCATCTATACAAAAATTCCACATCCCTGACCAAAAGACTAGAAGAGAGTATCCACAAACCATCAACTTAGGCCCAGGTAGCAGCCAAAGCAAGCCAACTGGATCAAGAGGCCAATTCCAATAGAGCCAACCACCCATTACAACTTATTATTGTATTTGAGAATAACATACCAGTTAATGACAGGCAAGACCCAATACTTGTTACCAATAACATCAACAAATTCTTAACTGAAAACATTAAATCACAACATATCAAAGTCATAGCAATCAAATGGAACTATCAGGGAAACTATATCCTATATACAAGATCAGACCAATATATAGCTAACCTCCTGATATTCTCTAATATATTACCTCACATTATTGCTCCCAGATACTCTGGTCTAGCTAGAGAAGACAAGAAATGGTATAAAATAGAGATTACAGGTATCTGCATAAAGCTCTAGAATAGTATCAAAGGTGTATTCCTCTCTCAACATATCCACTCATATCTTTGCAAGAACAATCCTGAATATACCAAGGCTAGCATAGCCCTCTTACCACACTGGATCTGTCCCTCCACAGAATTTGATATACAAGAATACTTGTTAGTGGTCTTTACAATAGATGACAAAAACCAATACATACATCTACTAAAGAATGTCTAAACTCTAGCAGCATGGGGTAAAATTGTATATATGTGTTATATACCAAAAATTCAGTATTATTCATTATTTATATTTATTTTCTTTTCATTTTCTTTCTAATTCTCACTCCTAAACTCCTAATTTGTCTATTCCTATAGGATCACAGTATAGGCCAAATACTTGTATATCAACTCCTATTCTGGGATTTGTATAAGTATTTTACTAGTATATTGTAATTCTCTAGTTTGTAGATTAAAGTCATACTTTCCATAGTCTTGTAGTACTTTTTCTTTTTGCTATATATTATTATGAGTCATTTCCAAAGAAGAAAAATATCTCCCATATATTTATCAACTTGATAGAGAACCTCTAGAAATACAACAAGGGAAAGCTATAAATAGCATAGAATAATATTGTGTACAACTATATGGTTATTAAATAAGGGTCTTGTGATTGTGGGAAGTAGATGCATAGACTATACAATATTTGTATAAGTAGTAGTAGAAATCCAATAGAAAACTCCATTGAGTTCTTCTCTTTTAATTGTCACTGGTTGGGGTCAAAGCTTTAGTTCTAAGCCTATACTCTTAACATTAGAACTTAATACCCTAGGCAATCTCTTACCTTGAGGCCTTGCCAATACTTACTCTTATTATCATTCTTGCTAGTAAGCACAGCACTCACAAGCTTTTTGAAAGCCAGGTCCCAGGCATAAAGGAAACTTTGTAGTTAGTTAGGGGCTACAGATAGAGAACTTGGACAATACCAGTATCTTTGCTTCAAGACCTGACTTTGTCTTCTAGTGTTGATAATATATTTCTTTCACTATCTGCTCTGTACTATAAGTGCATTGTTATCTGTCTATACAAGGGAACAACAGTAAAGCTCTTAAAGCTCTGTCTAGAGTAGAGGTTCCCTTCTTAGGGACAATAGTTGTTTTACCCTTGGTAGCTAGAAGTAAACATTATTGTTAGCACAGGGTTATAAAGACTTAAGGCTTAACTAAGGTAGTTGTTCAGAAAGAACTCAATAGAGTTCCTTATTGGATTCCCCTAGATACTTATACAAATATTAGATGGTCTGTGCACCTACCTCCCATGATTACATAACCCTTACTAAGAACTATCTATATCTTACATAATCCTTCCTATGCTATTTATATCTTTTTTGTATTGTATTCTTGAATGTTTCCCATCAAGTTGATGAATACATGAGAAATAGTTTTTTTCTTGAAAATCATCTCATAACATGGCCTCTCCTTCAAGTTTCCTTATCCCAAGGAATTTTTCCATTGTCTCCAGTTTTCCTTTTATCTTTTTTCCCTCTGTCTCTCATATTCCTTATTTGACTACCTCCATAGTATTTTTGCTGTAAACCTCCCTGGAAGTTCTCTTGAGAACTCCTTTTTGTTGTTTTCTTCTTCCTGTTATCTTATTTCTTCAGCTTCTTTCTTATACTCTCTTTCAAACTCCTCAACCAACTCCTTCATATTCTTCAGGTTTTCTCTACTTTCCCAAGTATCTTCCTCTACCATATATCTCTTCTCTTGTACTAAGAACTTTTTCTTCCCCCTAATAATCCTTTTGTTCAGTATTTTTTCTACCTTGAATTCCTTTTCTCCTTCAATGATAACTAGTTTTGGTGGGGTTTTCCTTTGTCCTTCCACCTAGGACCTGTACAACTATACTTGACTTATGTTAACTACAGGGTGTATCTTAATAGAACTAGATAGTTCTAATTCTATAGCATTGGTTAAGATAATTCCCTTGACCTTGTAAGGCCCCACAAACTGCTCTGTTAACTTTTCTGACCTCCTTCCTACTATCTATCACTTGAGATCCTTTGTACTTAATAGTACTAAGTCTCTGACTTTATACTTTTCTTCTTTGCCTTGCTTTCTATCTATATACTTCTTCATCTTCTCTTGTGCTTTTTCTAATACTGCTTTTGCCTCTTCCTGGATTTTCTTTATTCTTTCTATAAACTTTCCTACTATCTCAAACTTCCCCTTTCTTCTTCCCTCAAATCCCATTTGTGGATCCTGACTATAGTTTGCCTTAAAGAGAGATACTTTTATAACCAAATAAATTTTGTTATTATATGTAAATTCAGTAGTTCCCAGCCAGTCTGGCCACTGTTTCTGTCTGTGATCAATAAAGACCCTCAGGTATTGTTCTAGCTCCTGATTGATCTTTTCTATTTGTCCATCTGTTTGAGAATGATAGGCTATTGATAGCTTTATTTAGATCTCCAATAACTTGTTCAATTCTTTTATTATTCCTGCTACAAACTGCACCCCTCTGTCCAATATGATACTTTCTGGAAGACCATGTAATTTTCAAACATAATCCCTAAATAACCTAGCAAACCTTTTTGCCAATGTTTTCTCTATAGTTGTTATAAAGTATACCATTTTACTAAAATAGTTGCAAACTATGAGAATTGCATTATAACCCTAAGCTAAAGATAGTTTGGTAGTAAAGTTTACTGAAATATAACTCTATGGTTTCTCTGGGATTGTATTGGGTATTAGTTTTCCTGCTGGAGCTTTACTTCTATTCTTGTAATGTTGACAAGTATTGTATCCATCCACATATTTTCCCCCTTCTTTTGTAACTCCTGGCTACCAATAGTTTCTTGTCAGCAGTTCTGTTGTTTTCTATCTCCCACCATGTCCCCCTACTGGCATATTGTGATGTAGCTGTATTATCTCCCTTCTTAACTTTCTCTCTGGCATATAGATTTGTCCCTTCTTTATAACCACTCCTTTTTCTATTGTCCACTCTTTATCTCTCAATGTTTTTATCTCTGCTTTCTTTAGCTCCTCCACTGCTTTGACTACTCTTTCATTTCTTTCCTATGCTTTTCTAATTTTATTTCTCAGGTCATTTTCTTCTACCAGTGTTTTTGTTCTCTTTATCCATACTGGCTTTACTAGCATTTGGTCCTCATTATCATTTTCTATCCTCTCTTGCCAATCTAGTCTTCTGCTCAGCCCATCTGCTTTCTCCATACTTTTTCCTGGGACATGTTTCAAGGTGAAGTCAAATTGTGATAGATATAATACCCATCTAGCTTGTCTTTGATTTAACTTTTGGCTAGTCATAAAATACTGGAGATTTTTGTGATCTGTCTAGATTTTGAACTTTACTTTTACTTCCTTCAGATAGTACCTCTATGCTTCTAAGCACTGAATTACTGCTAGCATTTTCTTGTCATGAATTTTGTAGTTTTGTTTTGTTACATTTAATGACTTAAAGATAAAGACAACTGGTCTCTACTTCTCATCCTCACATTTCACTAATAGTACTCCTTCTGTTGTATAGTCTAAGGTATCTGCCTCTACCCTTATCTCTTTGTCTAAATCTGGGATGGCTAAGACCAGTTCTATTGTAAATACTTCTTTTAGTCTTATAAATGCTGCTTCCTGCTTTTCTTTCCACCTTTACTTTTTCTCCTTTCTGACTAGTAAGTGCAAAGAGGCTGCAATTCTAGCAAAGTCCTTAATGAATTACTTGTAGTAGTTTGCCAGTCCTAGAAACTTTTGCACTTCTTTCATGTTTCTTGGTACTGGTCAGCTTAGAACTCTATCCACCTTTTCCTTCTGCATTTCTACCTCCCAAGGTCCTATTACCACACCTAGAAATTTCACCTCCCTTACTTTCCACTAACACTTTTCTGGCTTAACAAATAGGTCATTTTCTTCTAGTCTCTTCAATACCTCCTCTACCAGCTTATCATGCTCTTCTTTGGTATCTATAACTACTATTATATTATCAATAAAGGTTACTGTATTTCCCTGATTGATCATGTCTTAGAACAGGTCATTCATCATAGTTTGAAAGGTGGTCAGGAAATTTGTTAGACCAAAATACATAACTATTGGTTTATATGCCCTGATATGTGTTATGAATACAGTCTTTTACTCATTGCCTTCCTTAATTCTCATATTGTTGTATCCTCATCTAAGATCAATTTTCATAAACACCTTCTTTTCCACTCCATCTAGGATATTTGCAATTAGGAGTAAAGAGTACCCATTTTTTACCATTCACTAATTTATATGATGATAATCTTGTACTATTCTCCTTTTTCCATCCTTCTTTGCTACAAAATGGACTGGTGAGATCTGGTAATTTTGATGGCTGAATATATCCTTTTTGCAGTTAGTCCTCTATAAATACTTGTATCTTCTCTTTTTCTTCTCTCAACAGTGAATATACTCTCCTCTTCCTGGGCACAAACCTCTCTTTCAATTCTATTGTATGATCCCATGGCTTTTGAGTGGGTATTCTTTCTAATTTCTCCTTCTCAAATACTTTTTTCCACTTCCAGAATCTCCTAGGTACTAATTCTTCCACTGTCTTTTCTTTTACTATCTTTCTTATCTACCTTTTCTCCTGTGTTTCTTGCTTTCTTTTTCCACATATTGGTAGACACCATGTCATTTTGACCTCCCCCTTTTCCCAGTTTATCTCTGGGTTATGAACCACTAGCTAGGGTATACCCAATATTACTTCTGTCTTCTCCAGATTACACATATTCATTTACACTCTCTCAATATGCTCTTTAAAGAACATATTGCACTCTATCTGGTAAGTGATTGCTCTCCTGATGTTTGCTATTCCATCTATATTTCTTACTAGCAAGGGAGTTTTTAGCTTCTCTAGTTTAAATCTCTTCTCTTTTGCAAACTTGGTATCTATGAATAGACCTGTCATCCCACTGTCTAACAGTGCCTTCACTACTACTCCTTCATGACTCTTCAGCTTTTCTAACCCTACTTTTATCCATACTTCCCTTAGCAGTTATAGTATATAGTGTATATCTTTTGTTTTCTCAGTGTTGCTATAACAATTCAATTTATTTTCTAGTTTTTCTGGGTGCAATATACTGTACAAATTATTGGAGGCCAGTTGGGAGCTCACTGTCCTCTATTGTTTTTTACCAACTCTTACAATGTTTCTACTACTTTTCTCTCTCTTTCCTTTCTTTGCTAACAGTTTTTGGCCATATGGTCCCACTTCCCACACACATAGCATATTCTATCTTCTTCTCTTTCTCTATTAATATCCATTGCATTGGGATCTCTTCCTAGCCCTTATTCTCTCCAACTGTTCTGTGCTCCTTTTCTAAAGTTCTGATCTCCTATCCTTCTCTTTCTCTATATGACTCTCCTTCAAAGCCTTTTCTAGGCTACACATTTCCCTGTAGACACATTACATTTCTCTCCAACATCCTTTCCTCTGCTCTACTCTATCTCTGGTTTCTGTTTAACCTTATCACTTTCTTCTACCATTTATACTGGAGGGACTTTCTGCTTTTGCCAACTTCCTCCTTAGCGCTTTGCTTAACCCTCTTTTGAACTCTTCAATAAGGGGCTATTCCTTATAACCACTTTCTCTTGCTATCTTTTTGAACTCCTGGATATACTCATTGCAAGTCCTTCCCCCTTGCTTAATTGTTCTTAGCTGCTCTATTTTCCTTTTTTCTTCTATTGTTTTTCCAAATTTATTCCTTATTTTACTAAACAATTCCTCTACTGTTTCTACTTCCAACTCTCTCTTTGATAGCTCATCTAGTAGATTGTCTTTCTATACCTCTGCCACTCCTCCCTGCATATAAGACAGTACCCAGGCCATCTTTGTTGCCTCTGACTCCTCCATTATCTTTATGCTAAGATACAAGCGAGCTGTGTTAATAAATGCACTTACTTCCTCTATCTTCCCACTAAACAAAAAAGGTTTTACTACCTCTACTCTTGCTCTTCCATTCTACTACAAAAGAATGGCCATCTGCTGCTGCAGGTTGGCTATTAGGAAAAGGAGTTATTCCTCCTAGGTAAAGAGAGTAGATTGTGATATGGAAACAGCAGGTTGCTTTATAGATTACTGTTGTTGTTGCTGTTGCTAAGACATATATAGCAGTGGCAGTGATAGTGATAGTGATAGTGATAGTTGTGATGATGATTTCTCATAGGAGAATGAATAGTCTTCTTTGTCTAAACTTATGACTAGTTACTGACTAGAAGAGTAAAACAATATTATCTCTAAGAAGAAAATCTCTAAGCTAGATGGGCCTTTAAGAGAATAGACCAGTAGTATAGAGCTAATAACAAAAGACTAAATATAAGCCCACTTGATATGGAGGTTAGGTCTCAGACAGAGATATGAGTTTTGTCCAGGTCATCTATCTACTGTCTTTAACTGATAGTGAAGTTCCCTTTATAACTAGGGCCCACTTTCCAAAAAGCTTTTGAATATTGTGCTTATTAGTGAGAACGATAAAAGAGTAAGTAGGAATAGAGATTTTAAGGCTGCAAGATACAAGGTCAATGATAGATATTGAGTTCTTATATTAGTGTAGAGTTGTGAAGACTTAAGGCTCAACTAAGATGGTTATTCAGAAAGAACTCAATAGAGTTCCTTGTTAGATTCCCCTAGGTACTTATACAAATATTAGATGGTCTGTATATCTATCTCCCATAATCACATGACCTTTACTAAGAACTATCTATATCTTATATAATCCTTTCTATACTATTTATATCTTTCTTGTATTGTATTCTTGAATGTTTTCTATCAAGTTGATGAATGTATGAGAAATAGTTTCCTTATTGGGAGTCATCTCATAACAATCATAGCTAGTTTATTTCTTTCTAACCAAAAGATCTATAAATTGTCTGAAAAAAAGAAATCATCATCATCATTACTCTCACCCTTACTATTATTAATTATATCTCACTAACAACAACAGTAACCTACAAAGCAATCTGCAGGACTATCTACTTCCACTCTATTTCTATCCAAAGAATAACTGCTCACTCTTATTGCTGGTCTACAACAGCAGGTGAATATATTGTTATATCAGTAAGGAGAAAGTAGAGTGGAGATAGTAAAGCTTTCTCTATTTAGAGAAAAAATAGAGAAAGTAAGTGCATTTATCAATATGGCAAGATTATATTTGAGTATAAAGATAACAGAAGAACCAAAGATAACAAAGATAGCCTGGGTACTATCTTATGTACAGGGGGGAATAGCAAAGACATGGAAGAACAACTTGTTGGATAAACTGTTAAAAGAGGAGTCAGAAGTAAAGACAGTGGAGGAATTGTTTACTAAAATGAGAAATGAGTTTGGAAAAACAGTGGAGGAAGAGCAAAAGATAGAGCAACTGAGAATGATTAAACAAGGAGAGAGGACCTGTAATGAGTATATTCAAGAGTTTAAGAAGGTAGCACAAAAAATTGACTATAAAAAGTGGTCTCTTATAGAAGAGTTCAAGAGAAGATTGAATGGAGTGATCAGAAGGAAGCTGGTAGAAGCAGAAAACTCCCTCTCCTTATATAATAGAGAAGTGACAAGATTAGACAAGAATCAGAGATAGAGTAGAGCAGAGAAAAGGATGTTAGAGAGGAATGCAGTATACCTATAAAAAGATATGCAGCAAAGAAAAGGATTTGGTAAAAAATCATATAAAAAAAGAGAGAGATAGGTTATATAAAGAACAGAGGGTTCAAATCAAAGGAAAGGATATTAGAACAGAGGAAACCAGTATAGGGAAACAGAAACTGGACCAGAACCAATAGTAGTAGATGGAGAAGGGAAAAGAAGAGGATATGGGATTTGTTTCAATTGCAAAGAATTTAGGTATATAGCTCGAGATTGTAGAAATCAAAAACAAGGAGTTAGAGAAGAAAGAAAAATCAAACAAGATGAGTTATCAAAAGAGAATAGAGGTTAGTAAACTCCTAGCTGTTCTTCTATAATAAATACAATATTTTGAAATGTATACAATTGGACAATGGATTGAATACCCAGAATATCAAAGGAGTAAAAGATATGAGAAGAACAGTGAAACCACTGAAAGAAGTATAGATAGAAGTAAAAGTAGAAAAACTGAACACTCATGAAGAAGTATCTGTTAAAGTCTTGCTAAACAGTGGAGCAACAGAGCTGTTTATAGATAGCAAATTTGTAAAGAAATAGAAATTTAAGAAAAAGAAACTGGCAAGACCCATCTAAATTAGAAATGTAGATAGAACAGATAACAACAGAAAAATGGTAATATATGAAATAGAATGCAACTTGTACTATAAAGGACATATAGAACAAGTAAAGATGGATATATGTAATCTGGAAAGAACTGAAGTAATCTTAGAGACACCATAACTAGTGGCACATAACCCTGAAATTGACTAAGAAAAGAGAAAGGGAAAGGTAAAGATAATAAGATGTCTACCTCTGTGTGGAAAGAACAAGAGAATAAGGAAAAATAGAGAAAAAAATCAAATAAGAGAAGAAAAGTCAGATGAAAAAGTTGTAAAGAAACTAGTGCCAAAAAGGTTTTGGAGGTAAAAGAAGGTATTTGGAAAGGCAGAATTAGAGTGCATATCAGTACAAAAGGCCTAGAATTATATAATAGAACTAAAAGAGATATTTGTACCAAGAAAGGGAAAAGTATATTCATTGTCTAGAGAAAAGCACAAGAAAGTACAAACATTTATGGAAGACCAACTATATAAAGGATACATCTAACTATTAAAGTTACCACAGACATCTCTAGTTCATTTTGTAGCCAAAAAGAATAGAAAGTGGTAAATGGTACAGAACTACAAATATATAAATCAGTAGACAATCAAAAACAACTACTCATTATCGCTGATTGCTAATATCCTAGATAGGATGGGAAGCAAGAAAGTATTTACAAAGTTGAATTTGAGATAGAGTTATAATAATGTTAGAATTAAGGAAGGGGATGAATAAAAGGTAGCTTTTACAATGTATATAGGGGTATATGAACCTATAGTTATATACTTTGGCCTTATTAACTCTCCTGCCATATTCCAAACCATGATGAATGACCTCTTTCAAGATATGATTAACCAGAGAACTACAGTAACCTTTATTAATGATATTATTGTAGCAACAGAAACAAAAGAGAAGTATAATAAGATAATAGAAGAAGTATTAAAGTAGTTGAAGGAGAATAATTTATTTGTAAAACTAAAAAAATATAAGTGGAAAATCAAAGAGGTAGAGTTTTTAAAAGTGGTAATTGGACAAAAGAGAATGGAAATGCAAAAAGAAAAGATAGAAGAACTGTTCAATTGGCTAGTCCTCCAAAATATAAAAGTGCAAAAATTCTTGGGATTAGCTAACTACTATAGACAGTTCATTAAAGACTTTGCCAGAATAGCAGCACTATTATATCTATTAGTATAGAAAGAAGAAAAGTAAAAGTGGAGAAAAGAACAGAAAGAGATGTTTCAGGATATGAAAAGGATATTTACATTAGAACTAGTCTTAGTAATACCAGACCTGAACAGGGAAATACGAGTGGAAGCAAATGCATCCAATTATGTAATAGAAGGAGTATTGTTAGTAAAATATGAAGATAAAAGATAGAGACCAGTAGTATTTATATCTAAGTTAATAAATCCAACAGAAAAAAACTATGAAATTTACAATAAGGAAATACTAGTAGTAATCAAGTATTTGGAAGTGTGGAGGCATTATTTGGAAGGGACAAAGGTATAGTTTGAAATATAGATAGACTATAAGAATCTATAGTACTTTATGTCTAGCCAGAAACTAAACTATAGACAAGTAAGATAGATACTATACTTATCTAGGTTTGACTTTGTACTCAAATATATACCAGGGAAAAGTATGAGAAAGGCAGATAGGCTGAGTAGGAGACCAGACTGGCAAAAGGGAGTAGAAAACAATAATGAGGACAGAACATTGATAAAGCTAGAATGGATACAGAAGGAAGTGAGGTAGAGAGAAGAGATACTAATTGAGGAGGAAGGCCTAAAGGAAAGGATAAAGAAGATATAGAAGAAGAATAAAAGAGTAGTCAAAGCAGTGGAAGAGCTAAAAGATCAGGGATAAAAATACTAAAGAAAGAAAAATAGTCAATAGAGAAAAGGCTAGTACTAAAGGAAAATCAAATTTATATACCAGAAAAAGGAGATTTAAGAGCAGAAATAATACAATTACACCACAACATCCCAGTAGGAGAACATGGGGGAAGGTAGAAAATAGTAGAATTGGTGAGAAGAAACTATTGGTGGCCAGGGATGATGAAAGAGATAGAGAGATATATAGATAAATGCAATACTTGCCAGAGGAACAAAAATAGCACAGAAGCCCCAGCAGGAAAGCTAATGCCAAATGCAATTTCTGAAAAACCATAGAAGCATATTAGTGCTAACTTTATTATTAAACTCCTATTATCTCAAGGTTATGGCATAATATTAGTAGTATATGATCAATTTACAAAAATGGCCCACTTTATTGCTACTACAGAGAAAATATCAGTAAAAAGACTAGTAAGATTGTTCTAAGAGCTTCTAGAGAATATTGTATCAGATAGAGGACCTCAATTTGCAGTAGAAGTGTTAAAGGAGCTAAATGAGATACTAGAAATTGAAACAAAGCTATCAATGGTCTACTATCCACAAATAGATGAACAAATGGAGAAAATAAACCAAGAGCTAGAACAGTATCTCTATATGTTTATCAATCATAGACAGGAGCAATGACCAGAGTAGCTAAGCATAGCAGAATTTGTCTACAACAATAAAATCCACTTAGCAACAAAAGTATCACCATTTAGGGCAAACTGTAGACAGGATCCAAGAATGGAGCTCAAAAGGAGAAGGAAAGGGAGATATAAAGTAGCAGGGAAATTTGTAAATAAAAATAAAAATTCAGGAAAAAGCAAAGGCAATATTGAAAAAGGTACAAAAGAAGATAAAACAGTATGCAGATAGAAAAAGAAAAAAAGAAGACAAATATTAAAAAGAGAACTTAGTAATGCTAAGTATAAAAGACTTGAAGTGATAAATAAAAAAGAGAAGAATGGAAAAACTGACAAAGCAGTTTGTAGGCCTATACAAAGTAAAAAAAGTTGTTTCAACAAATACAATTGAACTCAAATTATCCCTAGCTATTAAGATACACCTAGTAGTCAATGTAAGTAAAGTGCAATTGTATAGATCCTAAGTAGAGGGCCAGAAGATAGTACTACTGCAACCAGTAGTTATAGATGGAAAAAAAGAATATGAGGTAAAGAAAATTCTAAGTAAAAAAAGGTACAAGAGAAAAATAGATTTTTAGTATGATGAAAGGGATATATAGCAGAGGCAGATACATAGGAAGAAAGGAAGAATTTAGAAAATGCAAAGGAGCTAGTCAAAGAGTTTAAGAGAAAGTATGGAGAAGAGATCAAAGAAGTTAGACAACAGAAGCTAGAAGAAAAAGAAAAAACATTTAGTCAGAAACTACCAAGAAAGTTCATAGCCAAACTAGTATATAAATGGGAAAGAAGGAAGTATAAAAGAGAGAAAAAAAAGAAATAGGAAGAAAACTAGAATAAATAGAATTTTTTCTTAGAATGAAAAATTTTAAAAAGGAGGTTGTATTATAAGTTATTTCCAAAAAAAGAAAATATCTCTTATATATTCATCAACTTGATGGAAAACCTCTAGAAATATAACAAAGAAAAGCTATAAATAGTATAGGATAATATTATATACAACTATATAGTTATTAAGTAAAGGTCTTGTGATCACAGAAAGTAGATATATAGACTATGCTATATTTGTATAAGTAGTAGTAGAAATCCAACAAAAAACTCCATTGAGTTCTTCTTCAATTGTCACTAATTGAGATCAGAGTTTCAGTCCTAAGCCCATACTCTTAATATATACCTCTTAAATTCCTTACTTCTAAATTACTGCTTCTTCAGAAAATGTTCTACTATTCTGAAATATGCAACTATACATGTGACAGAAGATCAAGGCACAGTATACAAACTAAGACCAAGGTCATTCTACTTCTACATTATTATTGTATTCTCTTTGGATTAGCTATAAAACTACAGGACCAAAAAGCAACATTTCTTATTTTATCTAGTAGTATGTTCTACTCTCTGACTCTATTTATTGTGTCACTTCCCAGAACCCAGAGTATGCATTCATAGTATATTCTTAGTAATTTCTAGTATATTCCTAGTCTTTCTATACTACTACTCCTATCAATCTAACAATCAAACTAATACTAAGCTCTAGAAATAGCTATTCTATTAATTGATTCTGTAATCCAGAAAGCAAGTACTATAGGTGTTAGAAGAATACAAACCCTGAAAGGGCCTAGACTTTATAAATAGACAACTTGATAATACTATACCAGCCAAACCAATTACTATAATCCAACTTAACTATAATAAAAAAGACTATACAATCCTTTCATTGCTTAACCAATACCTACATAACACTGATATATTACTTCTTTAGAAGTCCAGCTGGAGTTGTATAGGTATAGATGCTTAAGACACAAATATAAAAGGCCTTATTGGACATAGCTTGTAGGTCTCTTTCTTTTTATATATATTTTATAACCTAAATAATAAACAACTATAGATCATGCTATACTACCAGCGACAGAATGATCTTGAAATTGCACTTTACTCAGATCTAATAAAAGACCTATTAACAATCTTATAGGCCAACACTACAATACCAAAGATACAAATGTAAAAGAATAGACCAAAAGACTAGTTGTAAACCTAAAGTGTTACTATGCACTACTAATAGAACCAAACAGAACACTATCAATACAAGAATTGAAAAACACAGCTATAACTTTTACTAAAACAATTTTAACAACCAACAAACAAGTAGTAAAAGTCTAAAAACCTTCAGGAGCAGCCAAACTATAGCAGAATACTAAACTCTCTAAAATAGCAGAAGAAATCCAAGAACTACAAGACCTATAGCTATTTTATCTTGAAGAATACCAAATATAAGACCAAGGTATTATACTAGAGATCAAAAAACTATATAACTTTTTTAAATATTCCTGCTGATTTGCCAAAACAGAGTGGGCTAATATTACTTTAGCTAAAGTCCAATCAGAAGAAGTATGAAGCTTTTGTAGATGGTCATCAGATATCTGAAGCTATTCCATACCAATCTTTGACTAGAGTCCAAATACAACCTCAGCTGTTTTATACCAAGAAAAGTATGATATACTATGTAATGTTCTCTACCAACTACCTCTACTCTTTCCAGAACCAATAGAGACAGACCTATTAGAATAAAAACCAAATGAACTTCCTTACTAAAATATTACAAAAACTAAGATATATGAAGTTCTAGTCTCAACAAGCTTTAATACATCTCCTGGACCAAGCTAGATTAGCTATACCATGCTCAAATGGGTATAGCTAACTATTCAGACTAAACTCACCACACTCATGTAGAAATGCCTAATAGTAGAATATCATCTACAACAATAGAAGAAGGTAGTCACAGTTGCTTTTAGAAAACCAAACAAACTAGACTATTTCAAATTTTGTACATATAGGCTTATCACAATACTGGAATGTATGGACAAACTACTAGAAAAGATAGTCACTCAAGACTAGCATATATGGTAGAATACTATAAACTCATTGCAAGAACACAATGTAGAGAAAGAGTAAACTACTCTACCACTGATGTATTACTATCCTTTGTTTATAATGTACAGATAGCATAGAACTACAGTAAAGTTACTTTAGCACTGATCTTCAATATCAAAGAATATTTTGACTTTATAAATTATAATAAACTTATAGTAGAAATGCAAAAATAGCAAATTCTTCTAAAATACCTCAAATAAACAGAGAGTTTTCTATCATAAAAAAAGACAGCTATATACATAGATATAGCCAGGGGAGTAATAAGTAATATAAAAAATAAAATCCCACAAGGTTCACCAGTCTTACCAATACTAATATCACTTTACTTGACAAGACTTCTAGATTTATTTAAACCAAATCCCAATAGTAACATATAAGAATAACCCAGATCAAATAAATCTACTGCTATTATACTCTTTATATAAGTAGATAATGGCAAACTAACAGTCTCCTCCAAATCACTAGAGACAAATATCAGTATACTATAGAGTAAACTAATAACTATAAAAAGTAGATCTCACTTGTTATAGAATTGTACTGGAAGTATAACTATTATCAGCCTTAGACTGATAATAAGTGAATATAAAAGAGATGTTAGCAATAAAGAGTTAAGGTAGTAAAGATAATGGAATGAATAATATATTACTACATTAGAATTAGTTTGGAAAAAGAGACTTTAGACTTGATTGGACTAATTACAGACATTGGACTATAGGAGAAATATTGGATAAACCTTGGAGTAACTATGGACAAATCTCATAATAGTTATGGATATTAGGATAAATAGAAAATTATTGAACTAACCCATTTATAAACTCTAACTCAACTAGTCACTTATTATTACTTGGTAGTACTTAGAATAGTAGCTTTTGTGATATTACTAGTTAGAATAAATATAGTTCAGAAAGAAAAGGAAATAGCAAGTTTTTTCTTTCTGTAGTTTATCTAAAAACCTACTTTTCTTAGAACTCCATATTCTTTTTAGTCTTTGGACCAACTTGTAAAATGTGACTAAAAGCCTTAATATTTATCCTTTCAATATAACTCTTCTAAAAACCTTAATTGGACCCTTTATAGAGAGACAAAGAGATATCAAGTATTGACATAGACTCAAGGTTGAAACATATATTTACTCTTGCAGTCTAGAATCTTAACAGCCCTAGTATTCTTTATCAAAAAAAAAACAGTTTTCTATGCTCATTTCAGAACTATCAGTCACTTAACTCTATGACTATTAAAAATATATACTCTCTCTTTCTAATCTTCAAATTCATTTCACAATTCCATAGAGCTAAGTACTTTACCAAGCTTGATGTCCATTAGAGTTTTAACAATATGGATATCAAACTCAGAGACAAGTAGAAGATAGCTTTCTATACTAACTACAGATTATTTAAACCACTGGTAATATTCTTCAACATGACTAATAGCCTAGCTATATTCTAGACAATGATAAACAATATTTTCCAGGACCTCATAGCAGAAGATATCATGATCATTTATCTAGATGACATTCTCATCTTTACCAAGACTATAGAAAAACATGCAAGGACTATCTGGAGAGTGCTAGAAGTTTTAGTAGAGCATAAACTGTTCCTCTGACTAGAGAAATATAGGTTTTAAAAGAAGCAGATTAAGTACCTAGGCTTGGTTATCTCAGAAAACAAAGTGTCTATGAATCCTATCAAGGTTACAGAAGTCTATGAGTAGTCAACCCTGGAAAACCAAACTGACATCCAGGTATTTCTAGAGTTTGTTAACTTTTACAAGAAGTTTATACAAGACTTCTCAACTATGGCATGCCCCCTCTTCAACCTTATCTGAGCTGATCAAGTATAGACCTGGACAGACAAGGAGCAGAATTATGAGATCTACAACAAGGAGATACTGGCTATTATCTGAGCCTTAAAAGAGTGAAGACATTTTCTTAAAGAAGCAGCCTATCTAGTAAAAATCTAGATAGACCACAAGAATCTTGAATACTTTATAACAACAAAGAAGCTCAACTGTTATCAAGCTTGCTAGTCTCTTTACTTTGCTTATTTTGACTTTACTCTCTGCCACTACTCTAGATGATCTATGGGGAAGTCTGATGCTCTATCCTAAAGATCCAACTACAGAACTAGAACTGGCAATAATAAAGATATTATGCTTCTTTGACCAGAATTCTTTGCTGTTTGAGTACTTAAAGGAGTCAAACTCACTAGGGTCAAACAGAAAGTGCTCTCTAACATTTAACTATTGTACAACTCAAGCCAAGTTGACTCAATAGCTAAGTCTTTGAGGATTACAAAGAGAACTTAATAGAGTTCTCAATTAATTGTACTAGCTACTTATACAAGTATACTATTTGCCCTTATTTACATTAATAGTATAATAATATTCTACAACCAGCCAAGAGGCTGCCAGTTCAATTCCCTTATCTGCCATTCTATAAATATCTATTCTTGGTCATAGTCAAGGTAACTCATAACACCAACATGGTAACAGAGATAGAGATTTGGAGGAGCCAGTTGTAAAGACTGTCTTGGAACTATAGCTTTCTTTTGCTATACCTTTTAGAACTTTTATTTGTATTTCTCCCTGCACAAGGTATGCCACTACTCTTCAATCCTACCACAGCTGCTTTTTCCCAGTCCTATATTCTAGACACAAAATCCTCTTTCTATTCTTTTCTGATACTCCTTTTACTGTATCTTTTCTTCTATACTAACTACACTTTACATTGACTGCTTTTCTTTCTCTTGCTATATTTTCTTTTTATCTCTATGCTTCAAGGCAACTACTATACCATATATTTCTTAAATGCTTACCAGAGACAAATTCTTGCTTCTACTTCTCATATATCTTGGTGCCTTTGTAATTGCACCCTCTACACTTCACAAATGTTATAATTTCCTACTTGGTTATCCACTCTTTCTACTCTAATATTGTACTTCTTGGGGGTATACCCTGTATACTACTATGTTCCTATATCTTTCTCCATAAAGAGTGTGCTGGTCTTTTTTTTTACTGTATCTTTTGTGAACTAACTACATATGCTATCTTTTTACTTCTTCTTTTTTTCTTCTCAACCTTAATATTTGGGTACTCTCATTTGAAATGTCCAATACCCCAACATCTGAAGTATTTAACTTCTTCTATTGTCTTACTTTTCCTTATTCCTACTTTCTCTTTCATTTCACATTTCATTACTCTACTCAATAACACTTTAAATTTATTTTTGGGAATTGGTTTTTTCTTCTCCTTTTTATTTTTATTCCTGCAATTTTGAGCCAGATGTCCAAACCTTTTATAGTTTCAACACTTTTTTTTATCTTTCTCTTTTAATTCTACTCTTAGTTTGGTAAGAGTATGTTATTGGTTAAGTATGCTATTCATGAGTAAATTATATTGCTCTAGCAATATAGTATTATGTTATTGGATAGTTGAAAGATTTTATTAGCTAAATTATATCTGCTGGGATACAAGATCTTTATCTAGCCAGAGTCCTACTACTCTACTAATTACTGCCTTAATACTAGAGTTATACTATTGCCTCTAAGAAGAGAACCCCTAATTTAGACAGTTTTTTAAAGATAGACCATTACTCCTCTGTATGTACTAATTATAATAGATTACCAGTACAAGGTTTATAAGACAAAAGCTAATACTTTATCTATTAACACTCAGTTACAAGTTCTGGCCTTGATTACAATACTGTAGTGACTTAGCCCAAGACAACTTAATCACTTTCCAAGTCCAAGTTAACAAAAAGAACTCAATAGAGTTCTTATTTGATTGCTGTATACTATTTATATATATATTCTATATTTACTTCTATTTATAAAGTCCTACATATCTCTTTTGAGTCATTTCCTCTTATATATCCATTGATTATTTAAATAAAAAAGAAAAGAAAAGAAAAGAAATATAAATAATGACTTAGCCATTTTGGCTGTGTTATAACACCATCCCTCTCTTAAGGTTCCTTGTCCCAAGGATTTTTACAACTCATAGTAGAGATTACAAATATTTTCTATTTCATTGTTATCTTTCTCTGTCCACTCTTTGAGTTCTAGATTTTTTTGCTCAATTTCTTCTTTCTCTTCTTTTATTGTTTCTATTGTTCTTCATTCTCTTGTTTTTTCTTCTTTCTATTGTCTCCAATTTCTTTCCAACCTTGCCCAGTATTCTTTGTTGTATCTTTTGTCTGACCAACTAGATAGCTTTTTTACCATAAATTGCCCTAGCAGTTCCTCTCTCCTAAATATTCCTTCTTTTCTTTTCTGTTTTTTGATATCTTCTATATCTCACTAATATTCTTTCTCAAAATTTTCAACTGCTTTCTTTGCATTCTCCAAATTTTTCTTTCCTTTCTAAGTATTGGATTCAGCTGTGAACTCTTTCCACTGTACCAAGTATTTATCCTTTTCTTTTATTTGTCACTTGTTCAGAATTCTCTTGACTTTCTATTCTTCTTCTCTCTTAATTATGACTGGAGCTGGTTGCTTCTTTTTCTGCCCCTCTACTTATCCTATATATTTTTGTACTCTGCTGACATTAACTACTGGATGTATTTTTACTATACTAGGTAGTTCTAATTCTACTGTATTCAATAATATGACTTTCTTTATCTTGTAAGGCCCTACAAATTTCTCTATCAACTTTTTCATCCCTCTATCTACTATTTGGTATTTCAAATTCTTGGTGCTGAGCATCATCAAGTCTCCTACTTTGTATTCATCAACCTCTGCTCTCTTCCTATCTGTGTACCTTTTCATCTCTTCTTATACCTTTCCTAGTACTGCTTTTGTCTCCTCTTGAATCTCCTTCATTTTTGTCACAAATTTCTCTACCTCTTTGTACTTTCCTTTCTTTTTTATTTTAAACCCCATTCTAGGATCTTGTCCATAGTTTGCCTTAAAGGGCAATGTCTTAGTACTCAAATGCACCTTATTGTTGTAGATGAACTCAGCTATTTCCAACTAGTCTGGCTACTACTCTTGTCTGTGGTCTATGAACATCCTCAAATACTACTCAAGTTCTTGGTTGATTCTTTTTGTTTGCCCATCTGTCTGAGGGTGGAATACTATTGACATCTTGCTCTTGATCCCCAACATTTTATTTAACTCTCTCATTAATTCTGCTGCAAATTGGGATTCCCTATCTGAAATGATACTTTTGGGTAATCTATATAGTTTTCATATATTATCTCTAAATAGCCTAGCTAGCTCTTCCACTAATATTTTCTCTATAGTAGAAATAAAATGAACCATTTTTGTTAACCTGTTCACTAACACTAGAATTGAGTCATATCCCTGCACCAATGGTAGCTTTGTAATGAAGTCTGCTGATATATGACTCCAGGGCTTTTCTGGTATTAAATTGGGCATTAATTTGCCTGCTAGTTATTCTATGCAGTTTTTATTCCCTTAGCAGAAATTGCACCCTTCTATATATTGTTTCACCTTCTTTGTTACTTCTGGCTACCAAAAGTTGCTCATAACCAATTTTACTGTTTTTCATTGCCCTCTATATCCTCTTACTGGTGTATTGTGATGCAATCTAATAATCTTTGCTTTTAATTTCTTATCCTTAGGTACATATACCTTTCCCTTCTTGTATATTATGCTATCAATTTCTCTCCATTCTTCATCTCTTAGTATCTTTACTCCTGCCCACTTCATCTCTTCCATTACTTTAACTACCTCATCATCTCTTACTCTTGACTGCCTTACTTTCTCTAGTAAGTCCACTTTCTATATGATCACCTACCTTGAAGAAGAAACAGCAAGTCTAAGCCATGAACACCTGTTGGAGCAGTTCCACACCAGAACTTATCAAGAAGAAAGGAGAGACACCCAGCAGAATGGATGAAAGAGACTGGAAACTAGAGAATCACCTGTTTCTAACCCAACTCCTGCCTGTTCTAGAACAAGAGGAACTTTGAGCCACTGCCACTGCTTTACAATGCCTGGCTAAGAGAGCCCATTGTAGCATGGAGACATAGACAAGCTCTACCTCTATACCTAACTACACCAAGGGATTCAAAACAATGTTTACAAAAAAGGACTTTAACATCCTGCTAGAGCATTGTTGCTGGGATTACACCATTGAACTCCTCCCCAGATTAGAACCCAAGTTGTCCAAGGTGTACTCTCTGTCCCCTGTGGAACAAAAGGAGCTAGATGTCTTCCTTGAAGAAAACTTGTGTACCAGATAGATTTGACCCTCCAAATCCCCTATGGCTGCCCCAGTCTTCTTTATCAAGAAAAAGAATAGTTTGCTCTGCCTGGTCCAAGACTACCAGTCTCTCAATACCATGACAATCAAAAACAAGTACCCCCTTCCTCTGATCTCTGAACTTGTATTGTAGCTCTGCAGAGTGAAGTAATTTACCAAGCTCAATGTCTGCTAGGGCTTCAACAATATGCGTATCAAGCCTGGAGATGAATAGAAGGCCATATTCCATACCAACTGCAGGTTGTTTGAATCCTTGATAATGTTCTTTGGTATGACTAACAGTCCAACCACTTTCCAAACAATAATGAATGATATCTTCTGGGACCTCATAGCAGAAGGTATTGTAGTCATTTACCTAGATGACATCCTCATCTTTACTAAGACTGTGAAAGAACACACAAGAGCTGTCTGAAGGATACTTGAGATCTTGGTAGAGCACAAGCTATTCCTCCATCTAGAGAAATGTGTGTTCTAGGAGTGGATCAAGTACTTAGGTCTAGTCATCTCAGAAAATAAGGTTTCCATAGACCCTGTTAAGATCACTAGAGTCCATGAGTGGCTGACCCCAGAGAACAAGACTGATATTCAGGCCTTTCTAGGGTTTGTCAACTTCTACAGACAATTCATACAGGACTTCTCGACCATGGCATGCCCTCTCTTTGACTTAACCCAAGCCAACCAAGCGTGGATCTGGATAGACAAGAAGTGCAAAGCCTTTGATGCCTTTAAGCAAGTGGTGATCTCCACTTCAGTGCTGGTATCACCACAGGACTTGGATCCCTTCAGGATTGAGGCAGATAGTTCTGACTTTGCTACTGGAGTAGTCCTGTCACAGTAGTCACCCATGGATGGAAAGTGGCACCCAGTGGCCTTTTACAGCAAGTTGCTATCTTCAGTAGAACAGAATTACAAGATTTACAACAAGGTTACTTCAAGGCTCCTCAAGCCACACCCAAAGATAGGATTTAACAGGTAGGCATAAGGGAAGACTGGGTAAGAAGATTAGGAGGAACAGAGAATACTAGCTATGTGATCAGAAGGAGATCCTGCTTCATTATTCCACTCCCTGCCATAACAGGCTGTTGGAATGTTTCTTTTGTTTTCTTATTTGTTGATTCTATAATTTGTAATCCTAATATATACTCTAGGGGCCTAATAGCAAGTTACCTCTATCATCTCTCTCCCTCTGTTGCTCTAGAGCTCTACTAGTAATTTTGAGTGACTGAGTTTTCCTGTCTGTTTTCTCTATAAGAAGTCTGTACAAAACATCCCTCAAGGGGACATCTCACTTCAAGGAGGACTTGGGTATTTGCTTGACTAGAAGTTTAACCATTTGCTACATGTTTTTAGAGTAGGTTTCCAACTGTGTAGTCAGTTGAAGTAGAGCCTGTATGAGGGCATGGAAGTTCTAGGCAGTGCTACTGTATTGATGGCAAGCCAGGCTGCTAGACTAGCTCAAGAAGGGCAGTGTCACAGTGCAAGACAAATATGCACCTTCGAGATCCACAATCAACTGGAGTCTTGAAAGGATACTAAAAACACTATATTTCTCTAGTTTTTACTGTGTCCTTGACTATTTATTATTGTTTGTAAGCTCTCTCTTTTCTGATTTACCTCTCTTGTACCTACTTGTTTGTACTATCATGCCAGGCAGCCTTTTTAGGCAATATTCATAATATTTGTCACAAAACTATACTATAATTTAGCTCAAGAAGTGAGTTTGACTCCCCAAATATAACTACTAGACACCTAGTCATGGACTCACATACACTACTCAAGTAGTAGAGTAATTAATGGCTGTGACTACCACTATCTAAACCTCATCACAGCCCAGAGAATTTCATAACATATCTATAGCAGAACTCCCCTCTAGAGAGAGCTTGGAGAGAGCAGTGAGATTAGACAGAAACCAGAGACAGAGCAAAACAAAAAAAAGGATGTTAGAGAAGAATGCAACACACCCACAGAGAAATGCACAGCCTAGAGGAGGCTTTAGTAGAGGATTATATGGAGGAAGAGGAGGACGGATTGTATGGAGGGCAGGAGGTCAAAACTTTAGAGGAGGAACACAAAACAATTGAGGAGAACAAGAACTAGAAAGAGACCCCAATACAATGAATGTTGATAAAGGAAGAGAGAAAGATAGAACATGCTATGTGTGTGGGAAGTAGGACTATATGGCCAAAAACTGTTGGCAAAGGAAAGGAAGAGAGGAGAGAATAGTGGAAACACTGCAAGAGTTAGCAAAAGACAATAGAGAACAGTGAGCTCCCAACTGGTCTCCTCAAATATATACAGTGTATTGTGCCCAGAAAAACTAGGAAATAAAGTTTCTTGTCAAAGCAACACTGAGGGAATAAGAGATGTGCAGTGCACCCTCTAGCTGCTAAGAGATATGTGGATGAAAGTGGGATTGGAAAAGATGAAAAACCATGAAGAAGTAGCAGTAAAAGTGTTGTTGGATAGCAGGGTAACAGGTCTATTCATAGACACAAAGTTTGCAAAAGAGAAAGGGTTTAAACTAAAAAAATTGAAAAAACCTCTACTAGTACAAAACATGAATAGTATGGTAAATATGGGAGAAGCAATCACATACTAGGTGGAGTGCAATATGTTTTTCAAGGGACATATAAAAAGGGTGAGAATGGATATGTACAACTTAGGAAAGACAGAAATAATACTAGGTATGCCATAGCTAGCTGCCCATAATCCAGAAATAGACTGGGAAAAGGGAGAAGTAAAAATGACAAGATGCCCACCTATCTGTGGAAGAAAGAAAAAGAAAGAAAAAAACAAAGAGGTTAAAAAAATAGAAAAGGAGAAAACAGTGGAGGAACTAGTACCAAGGAGGTTTTGGAAGTGGAAAAAGGTGTTTGAAAAAGCAGAGTCAGAAAGGATACCAGTGCAAAAGGCCTGGGATCATGCAATCGAGCTAAAGAAAGGTTTTGTGTCTAAGAAAAGAAAAGTATATTCATTGTCAAGGAAAGAGCAAGAGGAGGTGCAAGCATTTGTAAAAGATCAACTGTGAAAAGGTTATATCTAACCATTGAAATTGCCATAGACATCGCCAGTACATTTTGTAGCCAAAAAGGACAGCAAACAATGAATAGTGCAGAATTATAGACATGTAAACCAGTGAACTATCAAGAATAGATATCCATTACCACTGATTGCTGATATTCTGGACAGAGTAGGCAGTAAGAAGGTTTTTACAAAGCTAGACCTAAGATAGAGGTATAACAATATTAGAATCAAAGAAGGAGACAAATGGAAAGCAGCGTTCACAACACATATTGGAGCCTATAAGCCAAATATACTTCAGGCTCACAAACTCTCCTGCTACCTTCTAGACAATGATGAACAACCTGTTCTGTGATATGATGAATCAAGGGAATACAGCCACCTTTATAGATAACATTATTATAGCAATAGAGATAGAGAAGGAACACAATAAGATAGTAGAGGAAGTGTTGAAGTGACTCAAGGAAAATGATCTCTTTGTAAAACTGGAGAAGTGTCAGTAGAAGGTGAAGGAAGTGAAGTTTTTAGGAGTAGTAATAGGGCCAAAGGGGTAGAAATACAGAAGGAGAAGGTGGAAGAAGTCTTAAACTGGCCAATACCGAGAAACATAAAAGAGGTGCAAAAGTTTCTAGGACTTGCCAACTACTACAGGCAATTCATTAAAGACTTTGTGAAGCTTGCAGCACTACTACATGTGTTAGTTAGAAAGAAGAAGAAGTGGAGATGGGAGAAGGAACAGAAGGAGGCATTCAAAAATTGAAAGAGGTATTATTCACAATAGAGCCAGTCTTGGCAATACCAGACCTGGACAAAGAAATGTGAGTTAAAGCAGATGCATTGGACTATGCAACAGGAAAAGTGTTGTTAACAAAGTATGAGGATAGGAAATAGAAGCTGGTAACCTTTATCTCTAAGTTGCTGAACGCAATGGAACAAAACTACAAAATTCACAACAAAGAAATATTGGCAGTAATTTGATGTCTAGAAGCATAGAGGCACTACCTAGAAGGGGTGAAAATAAAGTCTGAGGTCTGGACAGACTATAAAAACCTCCAGTATTTCATGATGAGTCAAAAGCTGAATCAGAGACAAGCCTGGTAGGCCTTGTATTTGTTATACTTCAACTTCACCTTAAAGCATGTTCCTGGAAAAAGCATGGGTAAAGCCAATGGACTAAGCCAAAGAGTAGACTAGCAGAAAGGAGTGGAGAATGATAATGAGGATAGAACATTGATCAGACCAGAGTGGGTAAGAGAAGTAAAAACACTGGTGGAAGATGGGAGTCTGAGGGAAAAAATTAAGAAAGTACAGGAAGAAGACAAGAAAGTAGTAGAAGAGTTAAAGAGAGTGGGGATGAAAAGCCTTAGAGATGAAGAATGGTCAATAGAGGAAGGAGTAGTTATGAAAGAAGAATGCATATACATACCAGAGAGAGAACTGAGAGAAGAGGTGGTATGCCTATATCACGACATGTCAATAGAAGGACATAGAGGAAGATGAAAAACAATGGAGTTGGTTACAAGAAACTACTGATGGCCAGGAGTAACAAGGGAAGTAGAGAGATATATAAACAGGTGTGACACCTGCCAGTGATATAAAAATAGGAGCAAGGCTCTGGCAGAAAAGTTAATGCCAAATGTAATCCCAGAGAAACTGTAGAGCCATATCTCAGCAGACTTCATCACAAAGCTACCCTTAGCTCAAGAATATGACATAATCTTAGTAGTGTATGACAGATTTAGCAAAATGGTACACTTTATAGCAACTACAGAAAAAACATCAGCAAAAGGACTTGCCAAGCTGTTTAGAGACCATATCTAGAAACTGCATAGGCTTTCAGAAAGTATTATATCAGATAGAAGAGTGCAGTTTGCAACAGGAATAATAAAGGAGTTGAATAAGCTATTAGGAATCTGGACTAAGTTGCCAATGGCTTACCATCTCCAGATGAATGGACAGACAGAGAGGGTAAATCAGGAATTAAAGCAATACCTGAGGGTCTTTATTGACTATAGACAAGAACAATGGCTAGACTGGTTGGTGACAGCTGAATTTGTATATAATAACAAGATATATTTGGCTACAAAAGTGTTACCATTTGAGGCTAATTATGGTCAAGATCTAAGGATGGGATTTGAGGGGAAAAGGAAGGGGAAGTACAAAGTAGTGGAAAAGTTTACAGAAAGAATGTGGAAAATTCAGAAGAAAGTGAAAGTAGCCTTGAAAAAGGCTTAGGATGAAATGAAGAAGTTCATAGACAGGAAACAAAGTAAAGGAGAGGAGTATAAAGTAGGGGACTTAGTATTGCTAAGCACCAAAGATCTCAAGTGGCAGATAAAGAGAAGACAATTGGAGAAATTGACAGAACACTTTGTAGAGCCTTACAGAATAAAAGGGATTATCTTGAGTAACACAATAGAATTAGAATTGCCTGGTTCTATCAGAATACACCCTATAGTTAATGTAAGTTGAGTACACCTGTATAAGCCATAAGTGAAGGGGCAAAAGAAAGTACCACCAAAACTAGTTATTATTGAAGAGGAGGAAGAATTCGAAGTGGAAAAAATACTAAACAAAAAAATAGTATGAAGAAAGAAGAAGTTCCTAGTACAATGAAAGAAATATATAGCAGAAGAAGATATATGGAAAAGTAGGGAGAATCTGGAGAATACAAAAGAGTTGGTAGAAGAGTTTGAGAAAGAGTATAGCAAAGAGACTGAAGAAGTATAACAACAGGAAGAAAAAGAAGACAAAAAGGTATTCTCAAAAGAACTACCAGAGAGGTTTATGGCAAAAGTACTATAGGGATGGTCTAACAAGGAGTATGAAAGACAAAGGGAAAAAAGATAGGAGAAAAACTGGAGACAGTGGAAAATCTAGTAGTACAGAGTAACACAATATGAATTACTCCTACTATTTTGCTATTATGACTTGGCCAAATGGCTAAGTCATTATTTATACTTCTTTTCTTTTTCTTTTTATTTAATTAAGAAATCAACAGATGCATGAGAGGAATGACTCAAAGGAGATGTACAGGGCTTTATAAATAGAAGTAAATAACAGAATGTATATAAGTAATATATAGCAATTGAATCAGGACTCTATTGAGTTTTCCTTGTCAACTTGGACTAGAAGTAGATCTAAGTCATCATAGTCTAAGGTCTTATACTTGCCTTCTGTTGCTCTAGAGCTAAAAGACTATCCTAAGTGATTTAAGATTTATTTCTGTTTTTCTTTCTTTGTAAACTCTATAAAACTTCCCTTGAGGGATACTTGACTTCAAGGAGGACTTGGATATTTGCTTGGCTAGGAGTTTAACTACTTGCTATGTATTTTCAGAGTAGGTTTCCAACTGTACAGGTAGTTGAAATAGAGCCTATATAAGAGCATAGAAGTTCTAGGTAGTACTACTGTATTGATAGTAAGCCATGCTGCTAGACTAGACTAGAAAGGGTGATGTTATAGCATGAGATAAATGTGTGTCTTTGAGATCTAAAATTAATGAGAGTGTTTTCAAGTGAACACTAAAAACATTTTATCTTTTAGATTTTTATTGGTTCTTCTTATATCAACCTTTATAAGCTTTCTATTATTTGATTTACCTCTCCAGCACTTACTTGATTGCACACAACTGTAATATAGCTTGGAGATTTTATCTTTTTAACCTGACCTATTTACCTTTGTTATTTTATTTCTCTATTAGTATATAACTATGAAACAGCTTAGAGATTCTATCTCTCTGACCTGTTATATTACCCTTGTATCTACTTTTTATCCCTATCATTGTGATCCTATAAGAGTAGACAATTTAGAAGATCAAGAGCAGAAATTATAAAGAAAATAAAAATGAAATTGATATTAATATTAATTTATACCAAATTTCCAGTATATGATATATTGGTAGAAAAGGCAAACCTTGCTACTTTGGGCCTATGGTAGTTGCCAAACATCTACAAAGTAGTACTTATATATTAACAAAGGTCAATAGTATAGTATTATGTTTAAAATTTACAGCTTTTTGGTTTATTCCTTATTACTGTCACAGTCCCCCTATAATATACAGTCACATTGCCTTATGCAAGAATGTTGTCACCTTAGTTACAAACAGTTCAAGCTCTTTGTACTAGCTTGTCAAAGCCTTTAGTTATAAGTCAGTATTTGTAAAAAACCTATCTCAGCTTTGTTCTCCACTTAGTAGACTCCTTCTAAATTCATTGCTTGTTAATATCTTACTGAGCTCTTCCATTCTGCACATCAAGAGAAAAAGTATAGGGATTGATCCAGCTAGCTGGCCAAGATCAAGTCAAGATAGAATTATAGAGTTCCTACTTAACAGTAAAACAAAGCTACAAAAAAAAAACACCCTACATGTCCCAGATATCCTTCCAACATGTCCTAAGTCTCCATTCCTGACCCTTGACTAGAATGTTATATACAATGCAATGGATTCTGCTCTGGGCTCCCTAGAGAATCTACAATCACACCTATTGAATAGCTCTTTACCACCTCACAAGCTAAATACCAATGTCTTGCTTCCCTAGAACCAGTGGAAAAGTTAGGAAAGTTAGCAGTAGAGGATGTTGCTAGCAAACTACTAAAGCTTTTAACAGGTTGTCCTAAACCTACAGAAAATTGAGTACCAAGCCTACATAGAGAATTATTGAGCCCAAAACTACAGACTACTTTGTTAGCATTAGTAAGACAGTTAAACAATCACTCACAGAAAAAGCCCCAAGTAATTAAAGAGCCTGATCCTTTTAGTAGGGGAAGTCCAGAAGAATTGTATATATTTGTATTTCAGTATCAAATTTATTTTTGTACTTGCAAAGGAGAGTTCATAAATGACACTAACAAAGTATTTCTTGCCATATTATACCTCCATGGCATTGCCTTGGACTATTTCAAGCCTTTCATTAATGAACCCAATCTTTATCATAACCTAGATTTCCTAGAAGACTGGTCAGTCTTTGTACAAAAGCTATCTAATATCTTTAGCTCTTACTCACCTGAAGATGACAATGAGAACATGATAGTGTCCATTCCCTTTCCTAGTGATAGCAAGGCTGTCAACTACTTTATTTGTTTTGTGAAATACCAGAACTATATTTGCTGGAATAAAAGAACCCTATGTAAAGTGGTCAAGGATACTATCCTAAACTGCATCCAAGACAAGCTATATTATAGCCAGGAAAATGTACTATTCTTTGAAGGATTCAAAAGAGCAGTCTTGTGGATTGATAGCAACTACTGGAAGAGAGTCTAGAATGACAGGAATAAGTCAAGGATAAACTGCTCCTACCAGTATTATGCATCTAAGCCATTAAGGCTAAAACCCTCTAGAACTCTTGGGGTCAAGAAGAGAACAAGCCCCAATGAAAGAACGCCCAGATTTCCATCCTCCATAGGAACCTTGTCTGTTTCCTCCTCATAGAGGATCCCTTCCATTAGCAGTATCTTGGGAGCAGACAGTTAACTTGCACTAATTGAACAGCAGTGTTGTATAAGCCTAGGACTGTACTTACATTGTGGCTAGTCTGGGCATCTGGCTAGAGTCTGCCCTAGGCAGTCAACAAGATCTACTAGTAGTCTAGAAGCACAAATAGCTCAGTTAGAAGCACCTTGGACTTTTCAGAACTATCAAAAAATAAGAAGGCAGTTCTTTCACCTTCTAATGAGTTGACTGCCTAGAAACTATTGGAAAACATCTGTTGAAGGTAGGGTTTGCTATTCTGTTTAGTCCAAAATCACTCTTTATCTCACTGTGCTCAAATCTGGTCTCAAAAGATTTTCTAGAACTAATTGACTCTGGCTCATCAGATTGTTTAATGGACTCAAATTTTGTTGCTTCCTATAAGTTGCTATTCTAGGTTATTAAACTCCTTTCTCTGACACTGATAGATGGTACCGTTAATCAATATGTAACTTGAGTCATAATACTACCAATTCAACTCACTTGCAACTACTCTTGTACTTCTGAGTTCTATGTGATATACCTGAATGGTTCAAGCCCAGTAGTACTGGAATACAGTTGGTTAAAAAGCCACAATCTAAACATTGACTGGAGAAAAGAGGTCCTAGACATATCTTTAGATAGGACAGGGAATCTAGGGAGAAACAAAATCAGCAACACTAAAGAACCAAAACATGAATCAGGAGCACAACTGTCCATATCACTGATTAATGCAACAGCTTACTGACATACTTGTAGAGCATCTGTATCCTAGCTATTTCAACTCATTTCTAAGATACTCAATGGCTAAGCAACTCAGAGCAGACCAGTAAACTCTGAATTAAACAAAGTTCCTGTAAAATATTATCAGTTTATAGATATGTTTGACAAATAATACTCTAGACTTCTATTTGAACATCATTTATATGACTTGGCCATCTGAATAGCAGAGGACTTATTACTACCTCTGGAATCTATATACTCACTGTCAACACTCAAAATGTAGACATTGTGGGAGTTTATTGATGAGAACATCAAGTTAGGTGCTATCCAGTCCTCTTAATCTCCAGAAAAAGCTCCAGTATTGTTTGTGAAAAAGAAAAATGGAGACTTGAGGTTGTACATCAACTATCAAGATCTTAACAAGATAACTCATAAGAATTGCTATCTGATCCTATTGATTTCTGACCTTTTAAATGCCTCTAAAAAGACAAAAATCTATACAAAAATAGATTTGAGAAATGTCTACCACTTGGTATGCATTGCTAAAAACAATAAGTAGAAAAACTGTCTTCAAGATCTGATATGGATTCTTTGAATAGCTAGTTATATTTTTTAAACTATTGAATATCCTTGTAGCTTTTCAACAGTTTATAAACAAGCTTTTTGGGAACTTACTGAATATCTATGTGGTCATTTACCTAGACAACATCTTAATTTACTTAAACAATATAGAGGACTGCTAAGGTTATATAAAGAAAGTACTATAACGTCTCTGAGCCCACAAGCTATATACTTCACTGGCTAAGTGCACATTCTATTAAGAGAGTATTGAGTTTCTAGGGTTTGTACTGGACCTCAAGAGTTTAACTATAGATGAACAAAAGGTAAAAACTATCAGAGATTAGTCAGTTCCTCAATGATTCAAAGAAGTTCAATTGTTTCTGAGATTTTCAAACTTCTATCAACAGTTTATACACAATTATTCTAGGATAGTAGCTCTTCTCATTTGTCTAATATAAAAAAAGGTCCTCTAGGATTGGTTAGAAGATTGTCAGAAGGTATTTGAGACATTAAAAGAAGTATTCACTATGGCACTAGTATTGGCAAGATGAGATCCTGATTCCAAAATAATAGTAGAAATAGATGTATCAGACAGAGCCTTAGCAGCAATCCTTTCAATGTACAAGGGGAAGGATATTCATCCCATAGCCTTCTATTCTGGAATATTCAGTGACATAGAGCTAAATTATAATATACATAATAAGGAACTTTTAGCAATATTTGAGACCTTCAAGAAATAAAGACATTACCTAGAAGAGACTTTCATCCCTATGAAAGTGCTCACAGACTATAAGAACCTCATCTATTTTTGTGGCTCCAAGCTCCTTTCTCATCAACAAACACACTGGTTGGAGTTTCTCTTGTAGTTCAATTTAATAATATACTTCTAACCAAAAAGATTGAAGACAAAACCAGATACTTTGACCCACTACTGGGACATATACAACAAAGAAGAACCAATAGAGAACTCAAATTAATGACCTATATTTGTATTCAACCAACTATTGATAGAACAGAGCAATAACCTACAAGAACCCAAATAATTACAAATAGCAATCCTTCTAGACATAGAAACATTAAACTTAGACATCAAATGGGCAGTAACAGTAGACCTAACTTATCAAGAATACCTTAATACCATACAAATCCAAGAAAACACTAGGTAGACTATCAATATTAATGGATACCTATGCTTCAAAGAACGAATTTTTGTCTCTAATATAGAAGACCTCTAGCTGTATGTACTTAGAGCAAAGTGTGACTATATACTTGTAGGCTATCTAGGACAAGCCAAGATGCTACAGTTGGTCTGCTGGGATTATATCTAGTCCAACTTATAAACCTTTGTCATCAACTATGTAAACTTTTGCAGTACTTGCTCTTAAAACAAAGCTAGGCACTATAAGCTATATAGTACCTTAAAACAACTTTCTATTCCCCCTCAACCTTGGGAGTTCATATCAATGGACTTCATCAAGTGTCTATCTGAGTCAAAAGACTACATGGATATACTAGTAATTATAGATAGACTCACAAAGCAAGCAATCTTTGTTCCAATATATAACTCAATTAACATAATAGATCTTACCAACTTGTTTGTCCAAAATGTCTTTTCTAAGCATAGAGTACTGTCATGACATAGCCAAAACAGCTAAGTTATTATTTATATTTCTTTTCTTTTCTTTTTCATTTAATTAAATAATCAGTAGATGTATAAGAGAGAATGACTCAAAAGAGATGTGTGGGACTTTATAAATAGAAGTAAATACAGAATGTGTATAAGTAGTATACAGCAATCAAATAAAAACTCTATTGAGTTTTTCTTGTCAACTTGGGCTAGGAGTGGTTTTAAAATGTTATAGTCTAAGTTCTTATACTAGAACTCAATTTCTTCATCAGTACCACTCACCATAGAGCCTTGCCAGCTTATTCTCTTATCTTTCTTGGTACTTGGGTAATATAACTTAGGACCACTATAATATAGTCAGGCTCTGGGCTTGGGGAAACTTGATAGTCAGCTAGGAACTATTGATAGAAGCACAGTACCAAGCTCAGGTATTGTATCTGAGACCTAACCTCATAATTGAGTAGTGTTGTATAGCATACTTGTGCTGTTCTTAGTAAAAACCTTGTGCTAAAGTTCTATTGTGGACTACACACACAGAGAAGTAATACCATATTCTTAGAAAAGTGTTTAGGTTAGAGATCTTCTCCTTAAAGTGATAGTATGACCATATTACTAGGGCAGTAGTAAGTAAGGCAGTAGGTATTTAGCTAGGTAAAGATCTTGTGCTCTAGTAGATATAATATTAGTAAGATTATTCTTTATTATTTAACTTCTCTAGAGACATAGTATTATGTCTCTAGAGCAATATAACTCTCTCATAAACAGGATGCTCAACCAATGGTGTACCCTTGCCAAACTAAGGATAGAAATAGAGAAAAGAGAAGAAAGAGTATATTGGAAATATAAAAGGTTTAGGTACCTGGCCTGTAACTGCAGAAATAGAAAGGAGGAGATGAAGGAAAAACTGACTCTCTAGAATAAATTTGAGGTGATAGCAAATAGAATAATATAATGTAGAGTAAAAAAAAAAGTGAGTATAAGAAGACAAGAGATGGAAGAAAAGGGAGTACAATACTTTAGGTATTGGGGAATGGGACACTGCAAGTAGGAGTGTCCAAATATAGAAGTGGAAAAGAAGAAGTGAAGGAGTGAGGTGGTGGCATGTGTAGTTAATCCACCAAAGGTGCAGCAAAGAGAGAAACCAGTATACTTCTTATGAAAGAAGGTACAGGAATATAGTGGTGCATAGTGTATACCCCCAAGAAGTATAGCCCTAGAGAAGAGAGGTTGGAAGATGAGATAGAAAGTGCTAATGTCTGTAAAATATAGAGAATATGACTATAAAGGCACCAAGACAAAGGAAAACCAAAAATAGAATTTTGTCTCTGGAGAGAAACTGAAGAATATATAGTACAAGAGTTGTCTAGAGACATAGAAATAGAAAAACAATAAAGCAGGGAGTAAAATTAAATGTACAAAGTATAGAAAAAAGAACACAATAGTAGGGGAGAAAATATCAGAAGAGAAAAGAAGAAATATTTGGTGTCCAAAATATAAGATAGAGAAGAAGTGACCATGGTAGAACTGGGGGGTAGTAGTAGTAACTCTAGAAGAGAAAAAGATTGTGAGATAGACAGTAGACAATAAAGAGAATTAGGAAAGAGAAAAAGTTAAAGTGGACTATAGAAAGATTGAAGAAATAGTGCTATAGAAATTTTTAAAGTAGAGAAAAGTGTTTGGGAAAGTAGAGTCAGAGAGAATGCCAATGAGAAAAATCTGGGATTATGCCATAGATCTCAAGAAGACATTTAAACCTAGAAAAGAAAGGATCTACCCTTTATTTAAAAATAAAAGAAAAGAAGTTCAGAATTTCATAGAGGATTAGTTAAGAAAGAGATATATCAGACTGTCAAAGTCCTCTCAGATATCACTAGTTTTCTTTGTGAGCAAGAAAGATAAAAGAAAGAAAATAATAATGAACTACTATAATCTGAATAACCAGATAGTAAAGAATAACTATTCACTTCTGCTGATTACAGACTTAATAGACAATATAGGGAGCAAATAAGTATTCACTAAAATGGATCTTTGGTAGGGGTTTAACAATAAAAGAAAGGGATAAGTGGAAGGAAGTATTTATGACCCATATAGAGTCCTTTGAACCAACAGTTATATTCTTTGGAATAACAAATTTACCAGCTACATTTTAGACAATGATGAATGAAATCCTGAAAGATATGATTAATAAAAAGAAAGTAACAGCTTTTGTGGATAATATACTAGTGGAAACAAAAACAAAAGAAGGATATAATGAGATTGTGAAAAAAGTACTGAAGAGACCAAAGGAGAATAACTTGTATATCAAGCCAGAAAAGTGTATGTGGAAGGTATAAAAAATTAGATTTCTGAAAGTGATCATAGAACCTGATAGAATTAAAATAGAGAAGAAAAAAGTAAATAGAATACTAAGTTGGTCAAAGCCAAAGAATATGAAAAATACCAGAAAGTTTTTAGACCTTGCCAACTACTATAGGAGGTTTATCAAATACTTCACTTGAGTAGTAAGACTAATGAATATATTGACAAGGAAAGATGTAAAGTAGTAGTGGGGAGAGGAGCAGTAGAAAGCATTTAACAAACTTGGAGGAATTTTTATGACTAGACCAGTATTGGTAGCCCTAGATTTAGACAAAGAATTTAGGGTAAAAGTAGATGCTTTAAACTATGCTACTAGAGAAGTACTATTAATGAAATATTCTAATGAGTTGTGGAGACCAGTTACTTTTATTTCTAAATTTCTAAGTAATACAAGGAGAAATTACAAAATTTACAACAAAGAAATATTAATAGTAGTCAGATGTTTAGAAGTATGAAGGTATTTCCTAGAAGGAACGACAATAAAGTTTGAGATTTGGACAGACTACAAAAATCTTGAATATTTCATAAAGGTGCAAAAATTGAATAGAAAACAAGTAAGATGAATATTATACCTATCAAGATTTAATTTTATGTTGAAGTATGTTCCAGGAAGTAAAATGAAAAAGGTAGATAGCTTAAGTAAGAGGCTAGACTAGAAAATAGAAGTAGAAAGAGACAATAAGAATGAGATGTTAGTAAAGCCAGAGTGGTTGAAAGTGAAAAAAACAGAAAAGGTAGAAGTAATAGTGGAAGAAGTAGACTTACTGGAAAAAGTAAGACAGTCAAAAGTAAAAGATGATGAAGTGGTCAGAGTAGTAAAAGAAATGAAATGAGCTAGAGTAAAGATGTTGTGAGATGAAGAGTGGAAAGAAGTAGATGGTATCATATATAAAGAAAAAAAGGTGTATATGTCTAAAGATAATATATTGAGAGCAGAAATAATTAGGTTACATCATGATATACCAGTAGGAATATATGGAGAACAGTGAAAGATGGTAGAACTAGTTACCAGAAACTTTTGGTGACTAGGAGTAATCAAGGAGGTGAAGCAATATATAAAAGGATACAATTCCTGCCAAAGAAATAAGAACTGCACAGAACAGCCAGCAGACAAGTCAATGCCCAATTCAATTCCAGAAAGACCTTGGACATATATTTTAGTAGACTTTATCACTAAGTTGCCACTAGCCCAAGAATATGACTCAATCTCAGTAGTGGTAGATAGGTTAACAAAAATGGTCCACTTTATTTCTACTACAGAGAAAACATCAGCAGAAGAACTGGCTAGGCTATTCAGGGACAATATGTAGAAATTATATAGACTATCTGAGAGTATCATTTTGGATAGAGAACCACAGTTTGCAGCAGAATTAATGAGAGAGTTGAATAGAATATTAGGGATTGAAAACAAAATGTCAATGGTATTCTACCCTTAGACAAATAGATAAACAGAAAAGGTTAACCAGAAGTTGGAACAGTACTTAAGGATGTTCATTGACCATAAGCAAGAACAGTAGCCAGACTGGTTAGGAACAGTAGAGTTTATATACAACAATAAAGTATACTTGTTATAAGATGACTCCCAAGAAGGAAACTATTTCTCACACATTTATCAACTTAATAGAAAACACTCAAGAATACAACACAGAAAAGATATAAATAGTGTAGGAAGGATTATGTAAGATATAGGTAGTTCTTAGTAAAGGTCATGTGATTGCAGAAGATAGGTGCATAGACCATCTAATATTTGTATAAGTACCTAAGGGAATCCATGAGGAACTCTATTAAGTTCTTTCTAAACAACTACCTTGGTTGAGCTCTAAGTACTTATAACTACACACTAATACAAGAACTCAATATCTATTATTGATCCTGTACCTTACAGCCTCAACATTCTCTATTCTACTCACTCTCTCATCATCCTTGCTAGTGAGTACAGCACTTACAAGTATCTTGGATAGTAGGCCCTAGCTGTAAAGAGGACTTTACTGTTAGTTAGGAACAGTAAGTAAAAGGCCTGGACAAAACTTGTGTTTTTGCCTAAGATCTGACCTCCATACCAAGTGGGCTTATATATAGCTTTTCACTATCAGCTCCATGCTACTGGTCCATTGTGATCAGTCTATGCAGGAGAACAATAGTAACCTCTTAAAGGCCTGTCTAACTTAAAGATTTCTTCCTTAGAGATAATATTATTTTACTTTTCTAGTTAGTAACTAGCCATAAGTTTCAGACAAAGAAGATTACTCATTCTCCTATGAGAAATCATTATCATCATTATCACCATTACCATTACTATTACCATTATATATGTCTCAACAATAACAACCTATAAAGTAACCTGCTACTTCTGCACTACAACCCACTTCCCTCACTCAGAAGGAATAACTCCTTTCCCTAATAGCCAGCCTGTAGTAGCAGGTGGCCACTCTTTTGTAGCAGAATGAAGGAGCAAGAGTGAAGGTAGCAAAATCTTCTTTGTTTAGTAGAAAGATAGAGGAAGTAAGTGTGTTTATTAATACAGCTTGCTTGTATCTCAGCATGAAAATGATAGAGGAGTCAGAGGCAACAAAGATAGCCTGGATACTGTCTTATGTACAGGGGAAAGTAGTGGAGGTGTAGAAAGACAACCTACTGGATAAGCTATCAAAAGGAGAGTTAGAAGTAAAAACAGTGGAGGAATTGTTTAGCAAGATGAAAAATGAATTTAGAGAAACAGTAGAAGAAGAGAAGAAGATAGAGCAGCTAAGAACAATTGAGCAAGGGGAAAGGACTTGCAATAAGTATGTCCAGGAGTTCAAAAAGGTAGTAAGAAGAAGCAATTATAAGGGGTAGCCTCTTATTGAAGAGTTTAAGAGGGGATTAAGTAGAGCACTGAGGAGAAAGTTAGCAGAGATGGAGAGTCCCCCTAGTACAATAGAGGAATAGTAGGAGAGAGCAGTGAGGCTAGACAGAAATCAAAGACAGAGTAGAGCAGAAGAAAGGATATTGGAGAGGAATACAGCATGTCTACAGGGAAATGTGCAGTCTAGAAAAGGCATTGGAGAAGAATCATATAGAGGGAAAGGGGGACAAATAATATAGAGGACAAGGGGTTAGAACTTTAGAGGAGGAGTACAGAACAATTGAAGGAGACAAGGGCTAAGAAAAGACTCCAATGCAATGGATGTTGATAGAGAAAGAGGGGGAGATAGAACATGCTATGTATGTGGGAAGTAGGACCATATGGCCAGAAACTGTTGGCAAAGGAAGAAAAGAGAGAGAAGAGTAGTAGAAACACTGCAAGAGTTGGCAAAAGACAATAGAGGACAGTGAGCTCTCAACTGGCCTCCAATAATTTGTATAGTATATTGCATCCAGAAAAACTGAAGAATAAATTGAATTGTCACAGCAACATTGAGAGAGCAAAAGATGTGTAGTATACACTACAACCACTAAAAGAAGTGTAGATAAAAGTAGGGTTAGAAAAGCTAAAGAGTCATGAAGGAATAGCAGTAAAGGCTCTGTTAGACAGTGGGGTGATAGGTTTGTTTATGGATACCAAGTTCGCAAAGAAGAAAGAATTTAAACTAGAGAAGTTAAAAAACCTCTTGCTAGTAAGGAATGTAGACAGAATAGCAAATATTAGGGAAGCAATTACTTACCAGATAAAGTGTAACATGTTCTTTAAAGAGGATGTTGAGAGAGTGCAAATGGATGTGTGTAACCTAGGAAAAACAAAAGTAATATTGGATATGCCTTGGCTAGTGGCTCATAATCTAGAGATAGACTGGGAAAAAGGGAAGGTCAAAATGACATGGTGTCTACCAATATGTAGAAAGAGAAAGCAAGAAATGCAGGAGAAAAGGTAGGTGAGAAAAACAGTGGAAGAAAAAACAGTGGAAGAATTAGTACCTAGGAGATTCTAGAAGTGGAAGAAAGTATTTGGAAAGGAGGAATCAGAAAGAATACCCACCCAAAAACCATGGGATCATGCAATAGAATTAAAAGAGGGGTTTGTGCCTAGAAAGGGGAAAGTGTATTTGCTATTGAGAGAAGAAAGAGAGAAAGTACAAGCATTCATGGAGGATCAACTGCAAAAGGAATATATTCAGCTGTCAAAATCACTACAGACCTTACCAGTCTATTTTGTAGCAAAAAAGAATAGAAAAAGAAGAATGGTACAAGATTATTATTATATAAATCAGTGGACAGTAAAAAACAGATACCCTTTACTCCTAATTACAGATATCCTGGATAAAGTAGAAAAGAAGAAGGTGTTTATAAAACTTGATCTTAAATGGGGATATAACAATGTGAGAATCAAGGAAGGCAATGAGTGGAAGACTACATTCATAATACATATCAGGGTGTATGAACCAACAGTTATGTATTTTGGTCTGACAAACTCTTCAGCTATCTTTCAAACTATAATGAATGACCTATTCTGAGATATAATCAATCAGAGAAATATAGCAACCTTCATTAATAATATAATAGTAGCCATAGATACTGAAAAAGAACATAATAAGCTGGTAAAAGAGATATTGAAAAGACTGAAAGAAAACAACCTATTTATTAAGCCAGAAAAGTGTTGGTGGAAGGTAAAGAAGGTGGAATTCCTAGGCATAGTAATAGAACCTTGAGGGATAGAAATGCAGAAAGAAAAGATGGATGGAGTCCTAAGCTGACCACTACCAAGAAATGTAAAAGAAGTGCATAAGTTTCTAGAACTGGCAAATTACTATAGGCAATTCATTAAGGATTTTGCTAGAATTGCAGCCCCTTTGCACCTACTAGTTAGAAAGGAGGAAAAGTAGAGGTGGAGAGAAGAGCAAGAAGTAGCATTCAGGAAACTGAAAGAGGTGTTTACAACAGAACCAGTCTTAGCTATTCCAGATTTAGATAAAGAGATAAGGGTAGAGGTAGATACCTCAGACTATGCAACAGGAGGAGTACTATTAGTAAAATGTGAAAATAAGAAGTGGAGACTAGTTGCCTTTATCTCTAAGTCATTAAATACAACCAAACAAAACTACAAAATTTATGACAAGAAGATGCTAGCAGCAATTCAGTGCTTAGAAGCATAGAGGCACTACCTGGAGAGAATGAAAGTAAAGTTCAAAATCTGGATAGACTACAAAAACCTCTAGTATTTTATGACTAGCTAGAAGTTAAATTGAAGACAAGCTAGATGAGCATTATACCTATCATGATTTGACTTCATCTTGAAACATGTTCCAGAAAAAAGTATAGGAAAAGCAAATGGACTAAGCAGAAGACTAGATTAACAAGAAGAGGTAAAAAATAATAATGAGAACCAAATACTAATAAAGCCAGAATAGATAAAGAGAATAGAAATACTAGTAAAAGAAAACAACCTAAGAAATAAAATTAAAAAAGTGCAGAAAGGGAATGAAAGAGTAGTCAAAGCAGTAGAGGAGCTAAAGAAGACAGAGATGAAAACATTAAGGGATAAAGAGTGGACAATAGAGGAAGAAGTAGTCATAAAGGAAGGACAAATCTATATGCTAGAGAGGGAATTAAGAGGGGAGGTAATATGGTTGCATCACAATACACCAGTAGGGGAACATAGTAGAAGATGGAAAACAACAGAACTAGTAACAAGAAACTATTAGTGGCTGGGAGTTACAAAAGAAGTGAAAAAATATATAGATAAATGTGATGCTTGTCAACATTACAAGAATAGAAGTGAAGCCCCAGTAGGAAAACTAATACCCAATGCAATCCTAGAGAAACTATGGAGTCATATTTTAGTAGACTTTATTACCAAACTACCTTTGGCTCAGAATTATAATGCAATTCTAGTAGTTTATAACTGTTTTAGTAAAATGGCATATTTTATAGCAACTATGGAGAAAACATCAGCAGAAGAGCTTGCTAGGTTATTTAGGGATCATGTCTGGAAATTATATAGTCTTCCAGAAAGCATTATATTGATCAGAGGGGTGCAGTTTGTAGTAGAAATAATGAAGGAATTGAACAAGTTGTTGGAGATCCAGACAAAATTGTCAATAGCCTATTATCCCCAAATGAATAGGCAAATGGAGAGGATCAATCAGAAGCTAGAACAATACCTGAGGGTCTTTATTGATCACAGACAGGAGCAGTAGCCAGACTGGCTGGAAACTGCTGAATTTGTATATAATAACAAAATTTACTCAGCTACAAAAGTATTCCCCTTTAAGGCAAACCACAGTCAGGATCTACAAATAGGATTTAAGGGAAAAAGAAAGAAAAAGTTTGAGACAGCAGAAAAGTTTGTGAAAAGAATGAAGAGAATCCAGAAAGAGGTGAAAGCAGTATTAGGGAAAGTACAAGAGAGAATGAAGAAGTATATAAACAGAAAGTAAGGCAAAGGAGAAGAGTATAAAGTCAGAGACTTAGTACTATTAAGTACAAAGGATTTCAAGTGGTAGATGGCAGAAAGGAGATCAGAAAAGTTAACAGAGTGGTTTGTAGAGCTTTACAAGGTCAAGGGAATTGTCTCAACCAATGCTATAGAATTAAAACTACCTAGTTTTATTAAAATACACCCTGTAGTTAATATAAGTCAAGTACAGTTGTATAGGCCCCAGGTGGAAGGACAAAGGAAAACCCTACTGAAACCAGTTATCATCAAAGAAGAAGAGGAATTCAAGGTAGAAAAAAATACTAAACAAAAAAATAGTTAGGGAGAAGAAAAAGTTCTTAGTACAATAGAAGAGATATATGGCAGAGGAAGATACTTGGGAAAGTAGAGAAAACCTGAAGAATATGAAGGAGCTGCTTGAAAAGTTTGAAAGGAAGTACAGAGAAAAAGCTGAAGAAGTAAGGTAACAGAAAGAAGAAAACAATAAAAAGGAGTTCTCAAGAGAACTCCCAGAGAAGTTTATAGCAAAAATACTATAGGGGTGGTCAAATAAGAAATACAAGAGATAGAGGGAAAAAAAATAGGAGGAAAACTGGAGACAATAGAAAAATTCCTTAGAATGAGAAAACTTGAAAGGGGGGCTGTATTATGAAATAACTCCCAAGAAGAAAACTATTTCTTATGCATTTATCAACTTGATAGAAAATACTCAAGAATATAACATAGGAAAGATATAAATAGTGTAGGAAGGATTATGTAAGATATAGGTAGTTCTTAGTAAAGATTATGTGATTGCAGAAGGTAGGCACATAGACTATCTAATATTTGTATAAGTATCTAAGGGAATCTACAAGGAACTCTATCAAGTTCTTTTTGAATAACTACCTTGGTTGAGCTCTAAGTCCTCATGACTATATGCTAATAACACTTGAGTACAAAAACATTGCCCTTTAAAGCAAATTATAGGCAAGATCCTAGGATAGAGCTTAAAGTAAGAAAGAAGAGGAAGTATGAAGGTGCAGAGAAATTTGTAACAAAGATAAAAGAAATTCAGAAAGAAGCAAAAGCAGTATTAGGGAAGATATAAGAAGAAATAAAGAAATATACAAATAAAAAAAGAAAAGAAGTTAATAAGTATAAAGTAGGAGACTTGGTGATGCTTAGCACCAAGAATTTGAAATATCAAATAGTTGGTAGAAGGATAGAAAAGTTGATAGAGAAATTTGTAGGTCTCTATAAAATTAAGAAAATTATATTAGCAAATGTAGTTAAATTGGAGTTATCTAGTACACCCAGTAGTAAATGTCAGTAGGATATGTAGATAGATATGTAGGGCAAATAAAGGAACAGAGGAAGAAGCAACCAGCTCCAGTGATAATAGAAGAAGAGAAAGAATGAGAAGTAAAAAGAATACTAAACAAGTGGTAAGTTAGAGGGAAGGACAAATATCTGGTATGATGGAAGAGGTTCACAGTAGAATCAGATACTTGGGAAGGGATTGAGAACCTGGAGAATACAAAAGAAGCAGTTGAAGAGTTTAAAAAGAATTACTAGCAAAATATAAAAGATATTAGAAGGCAGAAAAGGAAAGAGGGAATATTTAAGAGAGAAGAACTACCAGAGCAATTTATAGTAAAAAAGCTATTTGGTTGGTCAGATAAAAGATATGATAAGGAATATTGGGCAAGGTTAGAAAAGAATTGGAGATGATAGAAAGAAGAAAAAGCAAGAGGACAAAGAACAATAGAAACAATAAAAGAGAAAGAAGAAGAAATTGGACAAGAAGATTTGGGACTCAAAAAGTGGACAAAAGAAGATGATGATGATATAGAGAACATTTGTAGCCTCTACTATGAGCTGTAAAAATCCTCAGAACAAGGAGGGAGATGGTGTCATAATATGGCCAAAATGGCTAAGTTATTATTTATATTTCTTTTCTTTTCTTTTTCATTTAATTAAATAGTTAGTAGATACATAAGAGAGAATAACTCAAAAGAGATATATGGGACTTTATAAATAAAAGTAAATACAGAATATATATAAGTAGTATATAGTAATCGAATAGGAACTATTGAGTTCTCTTTGTTAACTTGGACTAGAAGTGGTTCTAAGGCATTACAGTCTAAGTTCTTATAGGTACCAAGCCATATTATGTTAGATAGAGAGATAGAATTTGTCTCAAAATTCTTTTGGTTGCTAGCCCAAGCTTTGAATATAAAGTTACATTTCTCAGTGGGTTACTATCTAGAAGTAGATGGCCAAACTGAGCACACAAACCAGACCTTGGAGTAATACTTGTAAACCTACCATAATTATTAGCAATCTGACTAGTTCAAGCTTTTACTATTGGCAGAATTTACTTACAACAATACACCTTTATCTACCACAGGAATATCCTTCTTCTTTGCAAACAAAGGGTATTACCCCAGCATGCAAGTACAAATAGCCTAAGAGCTTGCATTCAAACTAGTAAAAACATTTGTAGTAGATCTCAAAAACACCCATGTGCAACTGAAACAAGCTATTGCAGAGGTACAAAGATACTACTAAGGTCCAGTGGATGCACAGTGAGCCAAAGCATCTACATTCCAAGCAAGAGATGCAATATATATCTTAGCAAAATTCATCAGAACCACCTAACCTTCAAAAAAGCTTTTAGAACGCTACCTAGGCCCTTTCTCTGTGACAGAAAGGATAGGATCTCACTCCTATCTTGTAAAGCTACCAGAACATCTTAGATCAATCCACCTTGTATTCTATATATCCTAGCTTTCTCTAGCTTTCTCTAGTATTATCCCAAACTACACTAATCTACTTCCACTATCTATTGAAATAGATGAAAATCTTGAATTTGAAATAGTGCAAATACTTGACTTGAAATTGGACAAGTGTAGAACAAATCCCTTAATATACTATATATGTTGGGCAGGGTATAAGGGCACCTCAGAGGAATATTTGTAGCTCAATACAGCCAATCTAACAAATACTAATGAATTACTTTTAGATGTCCACATCCTGAACCTGACTAAGCTAGGCCTATAAGGGGACCATACCAAACTCCACTCCTGACATACCAGTGGCAACAAGCTGGGATATCTCTGACAACTAATTAAATAAACGTTACTCCAGGTTTAATCAGCTGTTTATTCCTGAAACTCCTATCCCTGATAGCTGAGATGTTTGTAACCAAGGAAGCAGTATATAGAGTAGATCACCCTTTAGGAGCCTTATTCTATTCTTCAAAGTTTCTCCTGAAGGTGAGTTGTAACGTATTCTAAAGTATATTTATATATTGAGATTTCTCCTAGAGTTCCCTTTGGTTGCCCTTATAAAGCTCCACTGATGCACTGTCAAACTGATAAAGATTCACTACTATGCTACTATACTTGAGAGATTGGGTTCCAAGCAACAATTTGGTATTGGTCACAAGGGTATAGCCATTAAGAAGAAGGGGGTACTGTTATAGTCCCCTTGTGACATACAGTTATATTGCCTTACATAAGGACATTGTCATCTCAGTCACACTGTTTACAAACAGTTCAAGCTCTTTGTACTAGTTTACCAGAGCTCTTAGTTATAAGTCAGTATATGTAAAAAATCCATCTTAGCTTTGTTCTCTATTTAATAGACTTCTTCTGAGTTCATCGCTTGTTGATATCTCACTGAGCTCTTCTATTCTGTACATCAAGAGAGAAAGTATAGGGATTGATCCAGCTAGCTGGCTAAGATCAAGTCAAGATAGAATTATAGAGTCCTTACTTGACAATTACTCTTATTTCTAGAAATGTCTTGAAATTTTAGAATTTGTGAACTCAAAAGACTTGAGAAGTATAAAAGAAAAAGAACTGGTAGAATCTAAAAGTGTAAAGATTGACAATGATAACTGAGAACAATTGCTTTTGAAAAGAGAAAAAAAAGTGTAGAGGTAGTTGTTGGGCTATCTAGAGACTGACAGTTTTGGCTCATTTTCAACTTCCTTATCTTTTTTTAATTTAATTTAATTTAATTTTGTCTTTGTTTCTCTAGTGTTGTTGCCCTTCTCTCTACTTACTTAATTTTCACTAAAATCAGACCATTTCATAAAAGATAAATTTTCCTTCTCTTTATTTTTCACTGTACTGGAAGAAAAAACAGCTTTCTTTCAAAAAAAAAAAAACTACTAAGACTTTTCTCTACCAAACTCAAGTACCTTCCTATACAATAAACTATGAAATTCTCAGAACAAGAACCTTTAAGAGAGAAGGTACTGTTATGAGTTGTTTTGACTAAGAATATATATTTATAGAATAATAGACAAGGGAATTGAACTGGCAGTCTCTTGGCTAGTTGCAGATGTATTGGCATATAGTTGTAAGGACTTAGAGCTCAACCAAGGTAGTTGTTCAGAAAAAACTCGATAGAGTTCCTTGTTGGATTCCACTAGGTACTTATACAAATATTGAATGGTCTATATGCCTATCTTCCATGATCACATGACCCTTACTAATAACTATACATATTTTACATAATCCTTCCCATGCTATTTATATCTTTTCTGCATTGTATTCTTGGATGTTTTCTATCAAGTTGATAAATGTATGAGAAATAGTTTTCTTCTTAGGAGTTGTCTTATAACAAGGTATTAGATTTGGGATAACATTTCTCTAATATATAGGGAATGGTGCCTAAGACAATATATCAAAGCTATCAATCACCATCTAGCACCACTACTCCAACCTCAATTACTTCTACTAACTACTACCAATCCCTATCTACATTCACTAACCAATTTCTCACTACATCTACTGTAGACCTGGCAATAACTATGCTACAGCAGATAGAGCTGATAACTGGATTACCAAGTATCTGAAAAGAAAGATATAAGAACTTTGATAGAATAAGAGAAACTTCAGCTGTCAATCTACTAGTTGATGTCTGAGGTGAAACTTTTATATTAGCTGATATGACAATTACTTACCAGAAAATACCTAGACAATTAACTTACTATTGTGCTAGGTAGATATCAGCTATCAACCTACTAGTTGACGTCTGAGACAATTAACTTACTATTGTACTAGCAGAATACTATTAATGTAAATAAGGGCAAATAGTATACTTGTATAAGTAGCTAGTATAATTGATTAAGAACCCTATTGAGTTCTCTTTGTAACCATCAGGGACTTAGCTGCTAAATTAATATTACAAATGGTCACTTACTGATTTGTGATTGGTTGATTTGATAATTAAAGTGCTTAAAAAAGCAAAGTTAGACAAGCAGCAAAAGATGTTATTAAGTCTGAGGTTTATCCTCAGACATAAAGTCCTTAAATACATGATTGTAGTGGTTTGTATACCAGGACAGCCTACCATATGGTTACTACCTATTGTTTTACATATAGGAGTGCTATTGTTCTTGAAATAGAGATAACCTAACCATTTTAGGGCAGTCCTTTGTTCTATTCAAGGATAGATGATAATCTATGGGTAAAGATCAGTATTATGTACAAACATTGAGGACCTTGTATCTCCATGGGATCTTATTGTCTTGGGTTCTATTTATAGCTGAAAGAAGTGCATTGAAGAGAGCTTCACGATGGTTATTGAAGCAAATGATTATGTTAAGTGGTTCCTGAGATATTGGCAATTTAGTGTCTGGTAACTTGGTGATCACTGACTGATCTGCTGATAACTCAGTGGATACTGATCGCTTTGAGACATTTTTGGTATTGTTTGAAAGGTCTTCTTAAGGGCTTTTGGTGGCCATTTAGATTGTTGAAATTGGTTAAGTATTCCCAGAGTTATAGTCCAAATGAAGTTTGTGACAATTAACTTGACTTAAGTCACACAACAATTGCATCAAAGAGAACAAAATTTACTTGTAAATAGGAAGCTTGGCTATGGGTAAGTAGCAGAGTATGTAAGGGTGACTGGAGTAAGGTGACTCTAGGAGAATCCTCAGATATATTAAGTCCAAAATATAAATTACACTTATCTCCAGGAGAATTCTCAGAGATTAGGATAAGGCTCCTGGATGGGTGCTTTACACTATATATACACTTTGGCACTAGTGTGTCCCTGTCCCTACCATTCTAGTTGTTAGGGTCTGGAGTTTCAGGAGCAAGCTAAGAGTAATTAAATATTACTATGTAATATTTAATTTGTTGCAGGGTTGTCCCAGGAAGTTGGTCTAGCATCTCAGGGGCAGCATTGGTAAGGTCCCCTTACAGAGTAAGTGTAAAAGATGATAAATATGATCAATGTATTACTACTACAAAAGGGCTTTCTAAGGACACTGCA
>Ga0153919_100009_pt1 | contig 39250 bp, 31 predicted proteins | sample TSGA003MetaG_FD_104712 | JGI IMG/M metagenome (GOLD analysis project Ga0153919, IMG submission 104712) | Attine ant fungus gardens microbial communities from Georgia, USA - TSGA003 MetaG | ecosystem: Host-associated > Fungi > Mycelium > Unclassified | place: USA: Connecticut, Klassen Lab...
ACCACTTGGTCATCATAAATTGTTAAGTTCTTGATTCTAAACTTAATATTTGCCAAACTGCCTTGTTGATCATACAAATTACTTAAAAAGATTTTGACAAAAGCTCTAACAAAAGGTCATTTGGCTCAATTGTTTTCTTTATTAACAAATTCAAACTTATTTGCCTTTTCTGGATAATCAATTCATTCGAAATTAAATAAACCAAGATAATCACCTGATTCATTTGAAGGAACTTTACCTCTATCTCGTTCATAACTTTTTATTTTTGTAAAGTGTTGATTCATATCATTGTATAAAAGAGATTCTAAAATTTTTTTGAATTCCTGGTTATCTTCTTTTAAATAACTGTTAAATAGTTTTAAACTATCATCATTCAATTTATCAAAAGTTAAGGCGACTTCTTGATTAAAATTATTTTTTTGAATTACTTTAAAGTATTCTGGACTAAATTGAGCGCCTTTTTCTATCGGTTTAATTTTATTATCATTATCTAGTAATCGACTATACCCATTACCATCAAAACAACGGAAGTTAATCTTAATATTTGGATAAGTATTAACCAATGGTGTATATCTTTGAAATAAACTAGCAGTTAAATATGGGTAGTTTGAATCAATATTGTCTAAAAGTGTTTCTGTCTTTGAATAAGGTAATCATTCACTTTTATTTAAATCTTCCTCTCTAGGAAATTCGTGTAAATCATTATAATTTTTAAAATTCAAGCTTTCTTTTCAAAATTGTTTTGCTGCTTGATAATCAGTAAATAAATAAACTTCAGAACCAGTTTGATTTTTTGATTCTAATTCAACATCTGCTTCTAGACAACCATTACGATAAATAAAGAAATTAGCAAATCTCTGGTTAACGCCATTAACCATTCGTTCAGAAACTAGAATTGAAAAATCACCAAAGAAGTTCATCGCTGATTTCATTCCTACATAATACTGATTAGTTTGTCCATACTGAATTTTATTGTTTCCAATTGTTCTAATTGCTTGGATGATTTCAAAACCTAATCCTTCATCAACAATGGAAATATAACCATTTTTCTTATCAAAAGTTAATTCAATTGGCATTTCTGGCATTTCGTGAATTTGACCATTGCTAATCATTTCCTCATAAGAAGACTTAGAATTATCAATAAACTCCGAAAGCAAATAAATCCCACTCTTTTCTGGTCGTTCTCAAATTCTTGTTTCTCCCGCTTCAACATTAATAAGCTTATTTTCCATTTTCTTTTCCTCCAATAACGAATTGATAAAAATTATCCATTGCTTCTTTTTCGTGATACTCATGTGCTTTAAGGTATTCCAGAACATTAAAGCTATATTTAATTTCTGAAACAGCGTTATCCTCTAAAACAAATTTAGGTAACTCATTATTATCTAAAAGATAAACTTCAATTTGTTCAGTATCAATATAGTAACCTTCATAATCCTTGTTCTTAACACTGGCTAACAAGTGATTTGGAAACTGTGGATCACTTAGATCTAAAGTTGCTGCAATTTCTGCAGCAACTTGGTTTAAATTTTTCCCGAATTGTGGGGCAACTCGGTTATACTTAACAAAAGCATAAAAGACTTGAATCTCACCAACATCAACTTGTTGCGATGCCTTCATTTTAAAGTTCATTCCTTCACCTTGGGTTGATTTAACTTCTAAGCGTAACTTCGGGTTAAACCTGAAGTCGTGTTTTTCACTTAAAGTCTTTTGATAATATTGAAAACAAACTTTAGCAATTTCTTGATGATGGGTAATTTGGTTATTCTTCATTAAATAATAAATTAAACCCATTTCACCAAGATAACCTTGTAAACGTTTTTGTTCCTGATTATTCGTAGCTGAATATAAAAATTCACTAATATTTTCTAAACCTTCAAGTAGGGTTTCTCATTTATTTGTTGATAGTCAGCTATAAATAGAATCAAATAAACTTTTAATAAACTCGGAAGGAAAACTATTATCTTTAAAAGCAATTTGTTCACCATCAAACTTACTTTTTTTATCTTCATCTTCTAATTGGATAAAATAAGTTTTATTATTAGTGTACAAATAATATTCTTTTTCTAAGTCTTTGATATCTTGAAGGTTAAAAAGATTATTACTTAAACTTTTATTAACGCTTAATTGTCCATAAAACATTCCATAATTATCATTTTCATCTTGAAAAAGAAAGAAAACCGTTCTTTTATCGTTTCAAAATTCATTAGTAATAATCTTTAATTCATCCATCATAACTTTATCGCCTTTAATAAACACGCTTTCATTATACAATAGTCAAGATCTTGCAGTTAATTTTATTAAGTTAATACCTGAATTAAAGTAAAACTTTGACAATATTTTTAGTAAAAACAGTAGATTTTATCTAAATGAGTAATTTTCATGATAATATCAAGTTATTAAATAAGGTTTTTACACCACATTAGGTAGTTGATACTTCATTTAGATATATGGCATTAGTGGCGCGCGTTAATGAACATATATCTAAATGAAGTACCTGTTAAGTAATGCGTGTGCAGAAACCTTATTTTTCGTCTAATTAGATTATTTGTTTTAATCACACAATAAAAAAAGAGCACCTAAAGTGCTCCAGGAATAATCAAATTCCCATATTTATTAAAATCTAAATATTCTTTTGAAATCATCAAATAATTTTTCTGCATTTTTATCTATAGTTTTTTCTGTTCATTCAGTGAAATTTTTAATGTTTTCCAAAGTATATGATTTGGAGTTTTCATAAAAAAGTTTCTTGTTAGAAAAATTCTTATCCCCAGCTGATTGATTAAATTCTTTTTCCATTAAAGCTAAATTTCCAATTTTTTTACAAAATTGTTTTTTGGTAGGATTATACGGTCAAATATTGTCAATTGAATTAATTGGTCAAACATGTTCTATTGTGTCCATTTTGCTAAAGTTTTCCTTATTTTTAGTTTTTTCAATCTCTTTTATTATGTAAGTGTTCAAATCGGCATTTGTAGAAGAATTGAATAAAAACTTTAATTCATTATCTTCCGCGTATGAACCTTGATCAGAATCCAATAATTTTAATTTGTTATCCTCGTAAAAATTTTTTTTATCTAAATTTTCAAGCTTGATAAAATCCTTAAGTTCTTCACGATATCTATAGTCTGGAAAATCGGGATTAGTCATTAAGAATTCAAAAAAATTTATTATTTTCAAATAATGTATATTCAAATGTCCTCTCGCAGAGCGAAATTGTCATCTAACTGTATATATATTCAAAACATTGACAATTTCTTCAAAAATTGATTTTGTAATTTTTTTCTCATAATACAAATTTGCAAAATATATAACACCAACACTGGCTGCCTCAAGACCTAAAAGATATGTTTTTGATACTATTTTGTTCATGTTCTTAAAAATTTCTCAACCATCAGTATCTGATAAAAATTTTTCTACTTCTTCGTATTTATAATTGCAAGATACATAAATAAATAAAAATTTTTGTATTTCTTCTAAAGAGTTTTCAGCTTTGTCATCGACAAAAGAATTATAAAAGTTCTTAGAAAAATGATTATAAAGCTTTTGCGAAGGCGAAGGTATATACTCTTTAGTTTTTATTGTTACATAATCTCTGAAGAAATTTTGTATTTTATTAGGACTGGCTTTTAAGAATTTTTCTATTTTAATTCAATAAGTTTTATAAAGTTCCGATTGCATTTCCTCATCAAAAATTCTCATGAAAATAAAATTTTTAATTTTATCAGCATTTGATAAATTTTCACCTTTTGAATTTATAGACTCAAAAACATTCTGAGGATTATCATCACCTTCATACAAAATCATATTAATCATTTGCAAATCTAAAAAGGCATCACAAAAATCTTTAAAATCTTTTATTGTGACTATATTTTTCTTTAAAAACTCAGTAACTTTTCGATTGGTGTTGTGCAAAAGATTATCCTTATTTGTTATTTTCAATTTAGGATTCAAAATCTGTTTCAATGCATCATTATCTTTAGTATCATTTTCTAACTGAAGTTTTATTGTAGGTTTAGCATTACGTTGTTTACAATAAATAATTTCCTTCAAATTGTCTCTACGATTCTTGTTATCGTCAAGATTATAATTCTCTTTATCTGCAAATTTTATTAAGGCATTCGCTATGACAACTATAGTAGCTATTCTTTGCTGTCCATCTATGACATCCAATTTTCCACCATTCTGTTTCGATATTACAATTCCCAAAAAATGTTTTTTCTTATACTTTCGAGTTTCTGGATCTGCTAAAGTTTTTATATCTAATAGCAATTGATTAATATTATCAGTCTCTCAACTATAATTTCTTTGATAGTATGGGATACGAAAAATCATATCCTCACTAAAGATAGAATTTATATTATTATTGCTTAAATTTTGGTCATTTATTTTCATATTTTTTGGTTAATTCTATTGATTGTTCAAGAATTGCTCGAGCACTTCCATAATCCAACCTTCTTCTTCTTGTGTTTTCATTTTTGTAGATTCCATTTCCTTTAAAGGGAGTGAAAATGATATCTGCACTTTCTTTTCTTAAATCTTCCAATATTTTGTTAGCATTATCAACAATTTTTCCTATATTATTGTTTAAATTTTCATCAGATAATTTTATATATGTCATCATTCTAGAAGAAATTTTTATTTTCTCTTTTTTATAATTAAATTTTTCAGCTTTGCAAAAAGATATATCTTTTATAGAAGTAGAGTCAACTGCTTTTAAACTTATTTGTCCATCTATATCATTAAAAATGATTCCATTGCTTCTAGCAGGTTTTAATTTATTTTTAAATTCCTTAAACTTATTAAAATCGTATACATAATCATTATTCATATAAAAGTCAGCGTTATGATTTAAGTTTTTACCATTAAAACAAACCACACATATAGGGACCGAAGTATCTTTGAAAGGATTCGGTATTATTATAGTTATCGAATTAATAAAACTTGATACTTTTAAAAAATAATTTGAATTTATAAACGATTCGGGAACAATAGCTAACCCAGGTCTTCCAGTTTCAATCATTTTTGACATAGCGACTTTATATAAATCATTTTCTAAATTAGAGTAATGTTTCATTAAATCTGAGGGATATTTTTTCCGCTTGGCTGAGACTCTTGCTAAATATGGAGGATTAGTAATTAAAAAAACTTCTCTATCTTCAGGAATAATTATCTTATTTAAAGAATCATTATAAAAAACATTGTCAAAATTATTCACAATCAAATTATCGATATCATAACCCATAAAATTTGAATAATTATTAACAAGATTATTTCTAACCAGGGCATCCAGTAAATCTCCATCACCAAAAAATGGATCTAAAAAAGTGGTTGAACCTTTAGAATTAGAAACTATAAATTCTTTTATTTGGTCATTTTTTTCTATTCAATAATCTTCTTTCGTGAAAAACTGTGAATATAAAAATTTTATTTCCATTTTCATCACCTTTTTTAAAAACTTTACTATATTGTAACTCATAACCGTATACATAATGAACAAAAAAGGAGATATCATTACTCAAAAGTAAATCAATCCCCAAACTCTTGTGCCAGCACATAGACTCCAATTTACCAAAAGATTCAGCAAATAAAAGACATATGATAACTATAACAAGTTAAAACTTGTTCAAAAATTTTTATAGATGAAAACGCTATTTAATCAGTACTATTTTTTAAAATCTCAATATTATCTTCAACGGTTTTGGAAATTTCTGCAAAAAAATCAATGTTACTAAATATATTAAGTTCATTTTCCTTCTTATATTTCTCTGTAAATTCATAAGTTCATTTTATTTCTTTCAAAAGTGATTCATCAGCATTATCTAACTTTTCTAAAAGTAATAAGGAGTTGAAAAATAATAATTTCAAAATTATGATTTCTCTTTTTTTATAATCCATTTGATAGTAATCTTTGCTAAAATATCTTTCTATTTGGCCCCATTCATTTTCAGAAATTCTGTAATCTAAACTATTAAGAAAAATTTCTTTATTACTACTAATAGAATATTTTATTAAATCCTCAATGATTTCTCTTTTTCAATTTTCAAATATTACTTCCTCTAAATAATTATCTCCTATTGCTTTTTCTTGATTTTTTTTAAGATATAAAGCTTTATACAATTTATCAAACAAAAGAATTAAATAGTCACTCATTTTCTTATTATCAAATTCATAATAAAGTTTGCTAATGATTTCCTTATCTTTATCAAAACTATCAGTCAAAACAATTCCACCCATTAAAAATGAAAGAACAAAGAATCCAACATGATCAAAATCATCAAGAATAGAAGAAAAATTTTCACTCCCAGTTTCTAAAGAAATTACATGGTTTCATTTAACGAATAATAATGTTTTAATGTTTGTGTTTATATAATTAAAGAAATAATTAATATCAAAATTATTTGTTAAAAAATCAAAAGTAAACTTTCAGTTTATATAACCTTCAGAAAATAAATTATAAAAAAAATAAATTAAAAATAAGTTTTTCTTATCGTCGTCTATTTTATTTTGAAAATATTCGCATAATAAATTTTTTTCCCAAAATTTAAAAAAATTATAATATTTAAAAATTCAAACATTATTTTTATATATTAAAGGTTTATCAGTAACTATCGAGATGCACTTTAAATAACGTTCTAATCTAATTTTTTTAACTAATAAACAAAAATTTTCATTTTCTTCGAATTTTTTATAAGTATTTAACGTTTTTTCAAAAATTTTACTAATATTAGGAAAATCTAAAGTTAATCCGTCTTTTTCATTTGTAGTAAAAAACATACGATGAATAATATTCACAAATCGAATATCAACAAAATAAAATAAAAAAATCGTGTCAATACTCAAAATTTTACTAAAACAATCGTCTAGTCCCTTTAATATATCTTGTTTATTTTGTGAAGAATTAGCAGTATTTCAAGATCAATTATCATCAATTGAATAATTAATTTGAAATCTTTTAATTTTTTCTCTTATCTTTTTTCCTATAGATAAATCGCTTAAATACAAATTGAAAAAATCAACATACTTAATATCGCTTTTATATTGATCCTCTAATCGTAATTCAATGAAAATTCTTTTTTTATCATCCTCATTCAACTTTTGATACTTTTCCATAAAAAAATAAGAGTCATTATTTTTTTGAAGTTTTTTTTCATTTATTAATTTTTCAATAAGTTCATCAAAGTCACGAATAAAACTACGTCCTTTTTCAGTAATTTGATAAACAAACCTATCTAATAAATAAACATATAATTCTTCATCATTGTAATTCTTTACGAGATTAAATTCTCTAGTTAACTCATCATCTTCTGGCAATGAAGTAGAAATATATTGATAGAAATTTATGGGCATTTTTTTTACAATACTCCCAAATCCAAACTCATCTCGATAATTTTTTGATTTGCTTTGTACAGTGAAAATAGTCAGTTCTTTAATTAAAAAATTATCTTTAAACTCACTTAATATTCTTTCTCTACCATTTTTGTTATAAAAATCATATATGTCTATGTAATATAGAAGAATTTCCTTGACATACTTTTCCCGTCTTTTTGTTCAATATTGATTCTCTTCTTCCAAAAATTTTAAAAAATCATTCAGTTCTTTCGTGTGAAATATTTTTATAAATAGAAAGAAATCTGAATTTCTTTCTAAATGATTTTTGATATTTTCATCATAATAATTCAAGAGCATGTTGGCAACAGTAGTATTATCTCAGACGCCTTCTAACAATATATAGAAAAATATTTCTTTGTATTTATTTTTGGGTTCTTTCAAGATAAAAGTTAATGAATTGGTTACATTATTATTGTCGTTTTTGTTATATCTACAATAAAAATAAAATAAAATCGAAAATACATCTGGTAAATATCTATAACTCTGCCAATAATCCGTTCTTTTGATATCAATAAAAATTTGCATTGTTTCAAAATTATTTTTCTCGAAGAAAATTTCCATAATTTTTTCAATTAAGTTTTTTTTACTTTCAAAAAAAATTTCAAAGTCGTAATTTTTAATATCCTCATCACAAAATTTAACAATTATCAAAGACGCATCAAGATCATATTCAAAAAATTCCTTCTCATCAAAACGCAAAACCAAGACTGTTAAATTTAATATAGAAGAGTGAATATTTTTTAGTTTATTCATAAAAAATAAACAATAATATAGTAATTCATTTTTTTTATCTTCATCATCAAGAGCAAAAAAACCTCTTTTTATATAAATATTTGTAAGAGTCAAAATCCGATTAAATTGTTTTTTTTCTTCATCTGTAATTTTGTCAAAGGGCTCAAATCTTTTTTGTTTAATCTTTTCAACTCAATTAAATAACTTACTTTTAATTTTAGAAACATCAATTGAAAAATTTGGATTTGATTTTTCAATTCTTCTTAAATTCAAGATTAATTTTTCATCTTCATTATAACTTTCAATTATTCCATTATATCTCATCATCTTTATCCCAATCATCTTCTTTGTTTAGTTTATTTAAAATTCCATCTAGTCCCGAAATATCAGCATTCCTAGTCATTATTGAATTTAAATTATTTTTAATAAAATCAGAAATCTCTTTTAAATCAGAAATTTTTATGTCAAATTTATTGATAAAAAAATCATAAATCTTTTGATCTAACTTCCATCCTTTAAATATGTCTAGAAAGGCATAAACATATAAAAATGTATCATCTATGTCTGAATCAACCATTTCATTAATAGGTATCTTTCCAAATTTTTGAATAATAATAATTTGATAAATATCATTAATCCTTTTTAATCTATTCTCTAAGCTTTCAAAAGTTTCATCAGTTTCTGTAGATTGATTAATTCTTTTCAATAGAAATAAGTTCTTTGAAACAAAAACATAATATTTTTTAATACTTTCTGGTGCATCAATTGGTATACTGGTTCTTAAATTCTGAGTAATGTCTTTTGAAATCTCTTCTAAAATTTCCAATAATCATCTTAAATTCTTTTTATACAAATAATCTAAAAGATTTTTAAACTCATTCAAATTAACTAACGAAGTCTTTAGACTATCTTCAATATTTAACTTATCAAATTCAACTTCTAACTCCTCTTTTCGCTTCTTCAAAATATCATATTTTTTCTTCACCTCTTTTAATTCGGCAGAAGGAAACAATAAAGAATACGTATCTAAAATTTGAGAAAAATTAATTTGTCGGATAAAATCATGATTAATTAGACTAAAAGACGAGGATTGAGAGTCGCCATCTTCAAACAATTCAGAAATTATTCTTTCTGAAAAATCATCGTGAAATATATAGATAAATGGTTTTTTAAAACCCTCTTCTTGTGCAAGTTCTTTCAATGTATTTAATATGCAGTAAGAAACGTAATTATCATTAAAACTATAACCAAAAAAAGTAATTATTTGACCTCTGCTATAGGCAGTTTTTATTATTTTTTTTAAGAAATAGGTCAAATTCTTTCCTTCATCACGTGATGTTTTATATCATCTTTCAAAAGTTCCGAAACTATCAATTATTCCAAAATTGATATCATCTGAATTTGGTGGTTTATTTAAAAATCATATTGATGAACCATTTTCAAAAGAATCGTCTAAAATAGTTCCGTGTAAAGGGATATAAAACCGTTCCTTCAAGAATAATTTCTCAACTTCTTTGCTAATTACAAAATTATCATTTTCTTTTAAAACTCTTTGACGATCATTTATATAATCCAGAAAAAACAAATTATCATAGTTAGTTGTAAGAACTTTAGGCAATTTTTCTTTGATTCGACTCAAAACAAAATTATCAATACCATTTTTAGTTTTTTTATAAAAATTTTTTGAATAAACTCCTGAAATTAAATCTGAAATATGAATTTTGGTTAAATTATTCTCAGGTATACTTTCAAATTGATCTATGCCAACAACATCATATAATTCTTGTAAAAGGAAATCTAAATTTATCGATTTATCTTTAACTTTCTTTCTTATATTTATTAAATTCGAATGAATCTTACCGACTGATGAATAAAAAGTAGGATTAATCTCTACATCTTTTTCTAACTCGTCTATCATTTCGCTGACAAAATCATTTCATCTTGGAAGTAAAAAATTTGACGAAAAACCAGCGCCTAAAAAGGCTATTACCTTCTGCCCACTTAACTCTAAAACAAAATCATACAAATAATTTAATTTTTCATATTTACAATCATTATTACTACTTACTCCATTGAACACTCTCATAATTAACTACTCTTCTAATACTTGCATTCATTAATGCCTCCCTTACACTAAATCAGCATCATCTTTATAGGACAAATCTCTAACTTAATGATAACAATAAAAAAAGAGATACCACTACCAGAAGTGAATTAATTCCCAATTTTATACTAAGAAGCAAATAAAAAAAGAAATATCACTACTTACTTACAAAAGTAGGTAGTGATATCTCCAAGCTCTCTGCGAGCACATAGCCTAATATATCAAAATGTTTAGTTCTGAGTACAAAAGGCACGTTGTAAACTTTATATAACAAGCAAAAACTTGTTCACTATTATTATAATCAAAAAAGGAATAATTTTCTCAAAATAATGTAAAACGATATTTTTTAATACTTCCCTTGGGCTAAATTAGCATTGCCTCCACCTTTAGGGTGAACTGCTAAATTCTTAAAGATCTCAATTGCTTTATATTGATCTTGTAAACTTTCACTAACCGCGACCACCACAAAGTTATCATCATTACTCTGACTAAACAAAATAACAATTAAATCATCATACTTATTTCTAAAGACATCAGCTAAAGTTTTCAAATCACTCATACTTAAATCTTTAGTTTCTAAACGAATTTCTGCCACTCCTTGAGCATTTTTTTGGGGTTTAGTTTCTAAATAAGGTTTAACCTTTAATTGCGTTAAAACGTCTTGTTTTTGTTTATCTCACTCTTTATAACTTTGTTTAAAGTCATCAACCAATTCTTTTAATTGGTTGATGTTTTCTTTATCAACTACTAAACGTTTAATTACTTCATCCTTCGTTTCTAAACTAGAACTAGTTACTTGTTCTTTGAACTCATGATAAGTAGACATTAACTTATCAACTTCTTCTTGATAGTTATTAAACAGAGTTTGTACATATTCACTAATTGTTTCATTACTAGTCAAACAGTGAATTCGATAAACTCCTGATCCTTTTGACTCTAATTTAGTAATCATAAAGTTTTCAATTTCTTTAGTGTCTTTAACATGGGTTCCTCCACAAAGTTCACAAGAAAAATCACCAAACTTAACAATCCGAACAATCTCGTCATATTTCTCGGTAAAGAAAGCTAAAGCGTGATACTTCTTGATAGATTCTTCTAGAGAAGTGTAATACACTTCTCTAGGAATATTTAAATCAATCACTTGATTAACAATCATTTGGGTTTTGGCTAATTGATCAGAAGTAATTCTTTCATTATAAGTAAAATCCATTCTTAATCCGTGTTCATCATTATAAGAACCAGACTGCATTACCGTATTTCCCAAGACTCGTCTTAAACCAGCATGAACTAAATGAGTTCCCGAGTGATTCTTCATGGTTAAGAGACGTTTTTCTTCATCAACCCGGGCTTCAACAACATCACCAACCTTTAGTTCGTGATTATTTAGTTGAACATGGTGAATGTTTTGCCCCAATGGTCCTTGTTGAACATCATCAACAAACACTTTGCTGCCATCGTTTAAATAGAGATAACCAGCATCAGCAGCTTGTCCTCCTTTTTCAGCATAAAAAGGAGTTTTATCTAAAATCAGATAAACTTCTTTACCCTTCGTACTTTGAACTTCTTGATTATCAACAAACAGATAAACTATCTTTGCTTGACTGTTTTTTAAAGTCTCATAACCAATAAACTCTGATTCAACAGTTAGTTTAGTAAATAACTCGTTTTGATTATTTCAAGCTTGAAGGTTTTTACGTGCTGAACGCGAGTTTTCCTTAACTTCTGCTAATAACTCATTAAATGCTTCAACATCAACCTTTACTTGCTTGTTTGCTGCAATTTCAATGGTTAATTCAATTGGAAAGCCAAATGATTCAAACAATAATAAAGCATCTTGACCACTAACTTCATGCTTAGTAGTAATTAAGTTTTCTAACATTTCAAATCCCTTAGATAAGGTTTTTAAGAACTTCACTTCTTCTTCATAAATGGTTTTTTCAATTACTGCTTTCTTTTCCACTAAGTAAGGGTAGAACACTTGCATTGCCTTGATCACTTCATCAACCAGCTTGTAAAGAAACGGTTCATGAATACCCAAATAACCCCCATAAACACTACTACGACGAATTAAACGTCTTAAAACATACCCTCGGTCTTTATTGCTTGGAAATGCCCCATCAGCAATCGCAAAACTCACTGCCCGAACATGATCAGCAATCACTTTAAAAGCAGTGTTAGTCCGAGTTTGAGCATCTTGAGGATGAAAGTAATTATCCAGAGAATAACTAAATCCATCACTTAGTTGTTCTACTTTTTTAATGGTTGGTAAAAACAAATCAGTTTCAAAGTTAGTGGGAGTATTTTGAAATATTGAAGTTAATCGTTCTAAGCCTGCACCAGTATCAATATTCTTTCTTGGTAATTCAGTATAGTGGTTAGTACCATCGTTATTGAATTGAGAGAAAACAATGTTTCAAATTTCAATATAACGATCATTTTCTAAATCATCACTTAATAACTTCGTAGCAAGATGTTTTGGATCTCAGACTTCACCCCGATCAAAAAAGATTTCAGTATTCGGTCCACAAGGTCCTTGACCAACATCTCAAAAGTTAGTCTCTCGACCCATCTTAAAAATATGATCAGTTGGAATACCAATTTCTTTAGTTCAAAGTTCATAAGCTTCTGTATCTTCATCAAAAACAGTGATATAAAGTTTCTCTACAGGAATATCAAATCATTCTTTACTAGTTAACAATTCTCAAGCAAACTGAATCGCTTCTTTTTTAAAATAATCACCAATAGAAAAATTACCAAGCATTTCAAACATGGTTTGGTGACGAGCAGTTACTCCCACATTTTCAATATCATTGGTACGAATTGCTTTTTGAGAATTAGTTAACCTTTTTGAAGGTGGAGTTTTTCTCCCGTCAAAATAAGGTTTCAGAGTTGCTACCCCTGAATTAATTCATAATAAACTAGAATCGTTAACTGGAATTAAAGAAACTGGTTCAACAAAATGATGACCTTTAGTCATAAAAAAGTCTAACCACATTTGTCGGATTTGATTTGATGTTAATTGTTTCATATTAATATTCTTTCTGATATCAAACATAACCTTATTATATCTAAGGAAAACTGCTTAAAATCATTCAATTTCCTGATTTTTTCCAGAAAACAATAAAACATTTTTTACAAGTTAGTATTTAAAAGAATACACTTAGATATGAATTTAATCTCTATAAACTGTTTATCTAAAATAATAAGCATAGAATAATCCTTGAGAGGATATGTTTGGCATAAATTATGAATAATACAATTATTAATTACGAAAGTAATTTTCCAAAAAAGTTTTTAAGTTGACTAATAACATTAGCAATTCTATTTGTTCCTTCTTCTGCTTTCGCATGGATAGGAATCAAAGATGATTTAGTTTTACAAATTCTTTTAACTATCGGACCTTCAATTATCGGACTTTTTTATTTTTCAATTAAATTACTAATAAGAAAACTAACAATTGAAATTCACATTAATAAAACTTTTACCAAATACGGTTCATTTACAGGAAATGGATATTATTTCATTGAACTTAATGAACAATTAAAGAAGATATCTGATGAAGAAGAGAAAAGCGCCATTGCTATACCGTCATCATTTTTGACAGATTTGAAAGTTAAATACCATATTTTTTCAAATAGTTTAGAAATAACTACTGTTAACAAAACAAGTGGGAAAGATAGTAGCACATCTAAAGATAATTTTGCTTTCTTAGAATTTGATAAAGATAATAAAAAAGACTTTAACATTTATTACGGCTTTTTAAATTCACCAAATCAAAATGCTTCTCGTAATTTAACATTAGTTCAAAATTTAAATAGTTTTCAAGGATATGCAAAAATAGAAGTAAGAAATCATGAAATTAGAAATTTTACTTATCTTTCTGATTTTTTAGATCGTTTTTCATATGGTCTTTATACCTCTAAAAATAAGGGAGAAAATAACAATGAATAGACTTAGTCAAAATGATTTAGAACTTTATGCAGAGGGTAATAAAAATAAACAATATATTATGGATAGTTATCAAAATTTAAAAGAATTATTAGAAAAATTTAAATTTCATGACAAATCAATAAAAGTATTCTTACAAGGTTCTTATCTAAATGATACAGATATTGATATTGAAAGCGATATTGATATCGTAGCATATTACGAAGAAATGTTTAATGAAAACGTCCGGCATCAAAACGATAATGATGAATTCCATAAAGAGACAAACTTAACTCCTACGGATGTGGATAAATTTAATCAGCATTTTTCAAATTCAGAATATACACAGCAGGAATATAAACAGGCAATAAAAACTTGAATTGAATCTAATTCAAATGATTATGTAGTTGATAATGGAGATAAAACATTGAAATGTAAGATTGAAAATTATCATTTCGATATTGTTTGCGCAATTCAGTATAGGTTGTATACTAATTTCGATAATCCAAACAACTTTGACTCCGGAAATTTTTTACGAAACGAGGAAGGCGAAAGAATAATTAATTTTCCTAAACAAACCTATAAAAATTCAATGGAGAAAAATAAAAATACTGGAAAATATAAAGAAACAGTTAGAATTATCAAAAATATTATGAAACGCAATTGTGATAAAAATTTATGAATCCCTTCGTTTGCTTTAGAAAGTATTTTATATAATGTTTCCAATAAATCTTATAATATTGACGCAAAACGCAAAAGAGTTAAAACAGTTATAGAAGAAGCTTTGTCATTAGTCAACAATAACTGATCGTCATTGCTTGAACCAAATGAGGTACTTTATGTAAAAAATATAAAACGTGTTGATCAAAACAAAGTGTTGAATATATTAAATTTAATGAATAGTATGTTATAAATCGCAAATCAAAAAATCGGAAATTATTTCCGATTTTTTGTTAGACTCTAAAAGATTTCAAACAACTTATTTATCATTCCATCTTGACGACTTGATAATTCTTCATAAGTAAATTTATTTAAATTTTTAATTTCTTCATTCAATCGTAAATGCCCATTATTGATAAAATGCTCTTTCTTTTCATTTCACGGTTTATTACTTAATTCTTTATTCATTTTTCCAGTCACCAACGTTAAATTGCCCAGATAATTCTTTTTATCATCATAATTCTCACCTAAAACTTCTTTTCATACTTGTGTATCAGCAGATTGGGGAGCAATATGTTCAATTTCTAAGTTTTCTGATGGGATTAAAATAGAGTTGTTTCAATTTTCTAAAAACAACAAGGCAGTTTTACATACTTTCAAACTATAAAAATTCTTATTTTTCAGACTACTGATTATTTCATCATTTCTAGGTGCACGCATCTCGGTTTCTTGGCGTTCCTCTAATAAAGCTTTTCGTAAATAATCTACTAAACTTTCATTATTTTCTAAGCATCTTTTTCCATTAGCAACTAAAGTGTCAGCAAACAAGCGGGTAATTGGCGAAGTATCCATATCGGTTAATTTTCTTCGCATCATATAAATAGCAATAATCTTTTTAATTTCTTGATAGTCAAATTCAGAAATTCGGTTATTTCTATATCCTTGATAAGCAACGATCAAAATCGAACTGATCATTTGATTGTTTTTAGGGTCCTCTTGTCAGATACGATCGTAAAGATAAACGTTATCCCGCTTATTTAGATAAATTTCAATTCAAGAATCAAGAACCTCTTGCATTGCATTGATAATTTCATATTGATTTTTCTTTTCAGAAAAATTTTTAAATTCACTATAAATCATCTTTTTAGATACAATTCTTCCCAAAGAAACTTGCAAGAAAATTCTAAGAAACTCATCTTCTTTGCTAAAAGGAGTAAACTTCTTCATTTTTTCTTGGTAAGGTAACCAGTAATCTTTATAAAATAAATCTTGTTCACTTTCATTTAATCCCATTAAAAGAAAATTACGAACCAAATCCATATTATCCAAAGACAAACCAGTACTATTAATTGATTCAAAGATATTTTGTACTTTTACATTATCATCTTCTTTGATTTCAATTGCGACTAAATTCAATTTAGAAAATACATTAAGAATATCGTTCAAAGAAAAGAGTTCAAAATCGATTCATTTTTTTAATCGTTGCAAAATAATAACATAATTTAAATAAAGTTGACTATCCTTATCTTCTGGTTTTATTTGGTTGTCATAAATATCACGAAAAACTCCCGAATCTTTGTTATTAGGCTTTAAACGCATTTTAAAATTTTCACCAGTAAAGCGGTTGGTAATTCATTCGTTTAAAATAGATATTTTTTGTAGTAATTCATTAGAATTAATATAATCATTGCGATACATCTCTTCACTGTTGAGAATATTTCTTAAACCAATAAAAATCAAACACATGGTAGTGACCCTTTGCTGACCATCAATTAATTCATTAGATACTATTCCGCCATAAGTACTAGATTTATAAATTACATTCCCTAAAAAATGATTATTATTTTCCTTTGTTAAAACCTTTTCTATATCATTTAGTAGTTGATCAATTTGTTCTCTTTTTCAACTATATTCTCGTTGGTAGACAGGAATAAAAAAATGAGTGGTTGGTTTATTAAAAAAAGTAGCAATATCAGTTAACATCGCATTCATATCATTATCTCCCTTTTTCACTTGATGCAGTGTTATTACATCATAAAAAGAGATGAAAGATAAGAAAATTTCAAAAAATTACATTTTATTCGCTTTTTAAATATTTTTCCTTAACTAGTTTTTCTCTACTATCTAAGTTTTTTACCCTTAAATCTAGTCCTTCTTTAATAAAATTATTATCTAGTTTATAAGGATTTGAGGTTACATGATACTTTTGGGGACTTAATTGCTCAGTTTCTTTCACATAATAAGAATCTTCAGAAATGCGGAAGAATTTAGTCAAAAAGTTCTTAAAATATTTCGGAGCAAAGAATAATAACGATGCGGAAGCAATTTTCTCTTTATCTTGATCAATACAATTAAATAAATGACGCTGAATTGGTTCTAATTCATTTTTAGTTAAACCAATAACATTATCAATTAAAGTGGTTTCAATCACATAAACTTTATCGTTATACTTAATGAAACCATCAGGCTGATTTCCCCCAGCATGACTTGTGGGACGAAAACTGTTATCTAAAATTGTGTTACACATTAAAGAAAAGTTAAATTCTGATGGGTGAAGTTGATAAGTTTCTAAGAAGACATAATAAACATAAAGATTGATAAAATACTCAACAATAGTAGGTTTAGGAATTGATTCTAACTGGTTTTGTTGTTTGAAATCATAAAATAAATTTTCATCAGTCAAATAATCATTAATTTTTCCTAAAAAATTTTTTACATCATCCCGTGAGTAAGGTAAATTTACATCTGCTTCTTGACCTTCGACTTTTAAATCAAAACCTTGACCAATTAACATAGTTATTATTTCTTTAACTTTAGTTTCATCTAAAAAATAACTACTAGTTTTCTCGAAATCAAGATGTTCATTTTCTTTAACTCCTATCTGCTCAAAAAGATAGCTAAAGATCACTTTATTAATCGATCTAATTTTAAGCATTCCTGCTTCAAACAGAAAAACCTTAATTCCATTTAACCAATATTTGTTAATGTTTGCATATTCTTTTTCCGCAGTAATATAGTGCTTATTGTTTTGATAAATCGTACATAAATCCTCATAAGAGAATTTATTGAGATAAGTTAAAGCATCTCGAATAAAATCAGGTTTATTCAATAAATAAGCAGGAATGTTTCGTTTTACTTTATCAAGATACTTTTGGTGAAGATTTTCATCACCATCCAAAATCAACTTTAAATTCTCTTTAAAAGCCTTTTCATTTGAACTAAGTAATTTGGTTAAAACCGCTTCATTTAAAGTTTTGCTTTTAAAGTGTTCAAAGAATTCTTTAATGTTGTTACTTTTCGAGGTGTTGATTTCCCAATATTCTTTAATCGGATTGATTGAGGGATTATTAATCGGCAATGCTCCCGGTTCTTGTCGAAATAACGTTCACTTTTTTAAGAAGTCCTTTTCCTCTAAATTGTTTTCAATTAATTGTTTGATTAAATAAATAAAAGGAGCATATTCTTTTTCACCCTTTTGGTTTACCACTAGTTGAAATAAATAAGTTAATCACAATAAATCTTTTAATTGCACGTGCATTGCTTTAAAAAGCATTATCGAATCTTGATCAAAGGGTTGATTATTTAATAACTGATAAAAGTCTCTTCCTTTAGGAGTGATGAAATATTTTTTCTCCTGTTTATCAACTAATTCTAAAGATTTTAAGGTGTTAATCGCCAAACCACTATCACCCTTTTTAGAAGCTTGTGATTTTCTTTTATACCCATTTTGATACATTAATTGATAAATCTCATTATCATTTAAACCTTCATCATGATGAAAACATTGTTCTAATAAAAATTCATTGAAAGCAATCTGATTTTTATAACGTGTTGAAGTATCTCCCAGTCGTCAATTAAAATCTTTTTGTTCGCCATAATAAATTGTACTCATATTCTATTTCCTTCTCGTTTGCACATAAATTTCTTCAAGATTTGTGTCTTGATGACGATGGTAGTTAGAACTTTGATAAGAAGAATTCATCAAGTGAACTTCTATTTCTTCTGCGTGTTCCTTTAAGAAGTTTTGTAACTCTTGATTAACCACGTCATTCTTTCTTAAAAAGTTATTAATTCCAAATTGATAATTACTTTTTAAAAGGTTTTCTAAAACTTTGATAAACTCTTGTTCTTCACTGATGTTTCATCCCGAGTTATAAGGGGCATTTGATAAGAGATAGGGTGGGTCAAAGTAAAAGAAATAATCCTTGTTATCTTGATAATTGTTAGTTAATTTTTCCACCAAATTTTTATAATGAGAGTTATAACAACACCATTAAAAGGATGAAGCGCCAAGAGATAAAAGTTGATGCGATTATTACTGATCCACCCTATAACATTAGCCGGGAAAATAACTTTACTTCATTGGGGAGATCTGGAATTGATTTTGGTCAATGAGACAAAGGATTTAACCAAAAGAAATGGATCCGTACTGCTGCACCAATTGTTAAGGAAGGTGGGTCAATCATTATTTTTAATGATTGAAGAAACATGGGAATAATTGCTGATACTTTAGAAAGAAACGGGTTTATTGTTAAAGATATCTTGCGATGAAAAAAGAAAAACCCCATGCCCAGAAATGTTAATCGCCGCTATGTTACTGACTTTGAATTAGCTATCTGAGCTGTTAAGGGTGATAAAGAAAAATGAACTTTCAATAACCATAAAGAAGGTTATTATTTACGTCCAGAATTCACTTATTCTGCTTATGTAGCTAGTAAAAAACGCATTCATCCTACCCAGAAATCAGTTAAGTTAATTCAAGATATCATTAAAATTCATACCAACGTTGGTGACACAATTTATGATCCTTTTTCTGGAAGTGGATCAATTTCTTTTGCTGCTAAAAAAGAGAATCGGAATTATATTGGTAGTGAAATTAATCAAGATTATTATTTAGCTTCAATAGAAAGACTGCAGAAAAATGAAGACTAACTACTATGTTAGAAGTCCATTTAATTACATTGGTAACAAGTTTCGCATCTTGGACCAGATCATTCCTTTCTTTGATGAACATCAAATTTTTGTTGATGTTTTTGGTGGCAGCGGTGTGGTTGGTGTTAATGTTAAAAATCGTCAAATTATCTACAATGAAATTGATAATTATGTTGTAAAAACCATGAAATATCTTTACCAAAATCCTTTTGGTAAAGTTGACAAAAAAATTAATAGTTTGGTCAAAAATTATGACTTAATCATTGACAAAAAATCACAAGATTTACCAATCTTGAATCAAGCGGGCTTTAATCGCTTGAAAGACGATTTTAACCAAGAGAAAATAAAAAAGAAGGATTCAATCCCTTCCTTTATCGGGTTGATAATGTTTGGGTTTAACTCCCAAATTCGCTACAATTCCCAAGGGAAATTTAACATTCCGGTAGGGAAGTCAGGATACACTCAATTCCGGAGAAATAACCTGGAAATGTTTATGAAAAAGTTTCAAGAAAAAGAGGTTGTGATCTATAACTCTCATTATAAATCTGATTGTTCTTCACCAAAAACACCTTCCTTAATAGTGTTAATTATATAGATTATCAAACTAATTGTCACAAGCAGTTTTATGGCAGACCAAACACGGTCCATACTTATTATCATGCTGATTATTCTTACCTTCGTCACTATAAATTAAATGGTTAGCATCAATGAATAAAGGTTTAATTACAAGATCACTGTTATTAACACTAGCTTCTTTAAGAAAGAAAAGACGAGTCTTTTTGTCTTTAAGAACAATTTGAAAAATAACACTATTTTGAGTCAACTCATTAACTTGTTTTTCATTATAACCACATTTTTGATAAATTTTTTCAATTAAATTAATTTGGTGTTGAGCTTCTACAGCATGAAAATTTCGTTGTGATTTTTCAAAATCTTGTTTGAAATTCTTCGAGTTACCAAATTCTTTCATTAACTCAAAAAAGGCTGCAATAATTGTTGCTATCCTATTTCCTTCAGTTTTATAGGTAAATTCATAATCATTCTTGCCATTTGGTAAATTAACACATTTAAAAAGAAAGTTTTTGTAATTGATGGTAATCGTTTGATTTAGCATATTTTCTAAATTCATCTTTATTAATTCATCGTAGAGCAATTTGATCATAATCCAAACCTTTACGTGCTTCGATTCAAGGTGTGGTTTTATGAGATAATTCTGATAAATCATAAAGGTTAATCTTTAAATACTTGTTAATATTCATAGCAACAAACTCTTTAAGTTGAACAGAACCAATTTCATCTACATCAATTCAAAAATCACTAGTAAAATTAAAACCGTGTTTTTTTAAAGCACTAAAAGCTTTTGGTTGTACTGGACCATAAATTCAAGCCTGAAAAGAATTATCAAACAAGAACCGATTATATTTTCTATAAAAATCTAGACTCAAAAAATACAAGATTTTTTGCATCTTCACCTGACTTTGTACATCATAATTTTTGCCAATATACTTCACTAACTTTAAAACTTTGTCATCTTTTTTAAAATTCATAATATCGCCCACTTTTCTTACTTAGATAATACTTCATTCCGAAATAAAAAACATAAAACAACAATCTAATCTTCTTTAATTATCTGAATAAATTATATCTATCAAAACTTGCTCAATTTTGTGTCAAACATTGACACTGATTATTATTATTATTATTACTATTGTTGTTGTAAACAATAAATGATAAGGATGAATAATATGATAATTTTAATTGTAATAGTTGCAGTAATTTGAACTTTAGGTTTCACAATCGGAGGAGCTGTTATGTGTAGCAATAATAATTCGGTTGGTTTGGTTTTATGTTTTTTAGGTTCTGCCTTGATTGGATTAATAATCGGGTTAATCTGTCTACATAAATCTAGTGAATCAGTAAAAGATGAACGATATGAAAAAATAATCACCAATCAAGAAACTGTTCGTAAACAAAATGACGGTCAAATAATCAAGGACTTATTAAAGCAAAATCAAGAATTACTCCAAGCAATGAAAGATAAAGAAAATAATCAAGAAGAGAGTGAAGAGGTATAAAAAAGCAGATTATTAAAATCTGCTTTTTTTATCGCATTCTAGCTAATTACTTTGGGTTGGGTTGAGGATGCTACCAAAAGTAAAATTCCAGAAACTAAATTTCCAAAGATTAGAACACAAACTCCAAAGGCAATGCTTGGTTTTTCAAGTGTTTCCATACTCTTTTTGATTTTCATTGTAAAAGGAATATTTCAAGCATAACTAATAAAACTAATTACTGCAAAAATCGCATAAATCACCACCATTGCTTTATCAAAAGTTGAGGTAAATGAAGTTGAAGTAACTGCAAAAATGATAAAGTAAATTCCTGCAATTCCGGTTGCAATCAATGTTAGAACCATAAAACCAAAAGCAACCGCATACAAAGTCTTATTAATATCTTGTTGAGGTGTGATTGAAGAATTCGAGATTTTCTCTATTCTCTCATCATTTAAATTTTCCATTTTATTTATTTCTCTCTTCTATTTTAAGTAATTATATCTTTTAACTTTAAAAGAACTTAATGATTTCAGAAAAACAGCATAAGAAATTGTGAACAGTAAGGCGTATAAACTGATGATCTCACTTGTTTTCATAATCCCCACTTCTAAGGCGTATTATAAAACTAAATTCATTGGATAGAAACTTTTAGAAATTGCATAAAAAAGCATTTATACCCAGGTACAATAATTGGGAGATTATGAGATGAATTAACTTTAGAAAGAAGGTGAATTCATGAACGAAACTAGTTGTACTCATTGTGGTGTTTCAATGCACCCAGATGAAGTTGTGATGGTCAACGATAAACCTTATTGTTGCCAAGCATGTGCGCGTGCTGATGGTCAAGTAAATTAACAATAAAGTTAGTCTTATGACTAACTTTTTTATTACAATTAAAGAGAATACGCCAAGGAAAAGAACAAAAATGAAGACAACATGAATTATTAACAGTCGGAGAATTGAAGACTATCTCTTTACAGTTTTAGAGTTAGATCACCAGATTATTTATATTTCTGCTCATGAGAACTTTGATGAAAAACTCAAAACCTGAATTCATCATCACTTCTCTTTTGAAATTGAAGCAATTAATTTGGTCAAGCAACCAACTCCGGTTAACCACCAAACTTTAGACCAACTTGAGCAATATTTTCAAGGAAAAATCAAGGAATTAACCTTTCCCTTTAAACTTTATGGTTCTGAGCAAGAAATCATCATTTGAAAAGAACTTGCCAAAGTGAAGTATCAAGAAATCATTGCTTATTCTGAATTAGCCACAAGAATCAATAACCCCAAAGCGGTGCGTTATGTTGCGACCACTGTTGGTAAAAACCCCTTATTAATCATGATTCCTTGTCATCGGGTTAACCGTAAAAGTGGAGAGTTAGGTGGTTTTAGTGCTGGATTGGCACTAAAACAAAGGTTACAAGAACTAGAAAAAAGTCATTAAAAAGTGTGAAAATTAACACTTAATAACTCTCTTAATTATCTCATTATAAGAGTATAATTAAAGTATAAGTTAGAAAGAATGTGATGCACATGCAGCGCTTAAATAATTACTGTCAGCTTTGTGCTGTCGCAGTTAAAAACCACCATTAATGGTGGTTTTTTTATTGTTAATTAATCATCAAGCTTATCAGCAGCTGCAAGGTTGCACCGTACGTGAGTTGCTTGTAAATTACTTAATTTATTAGTTCCACCCCGTGATTTTGGTTTAATATGATCAATGTTTCAAGCATATTCACTATGGGGTTGATTACTTTCATAAGCAGTATAAATAATGGTTTGACGACATAAAGCACACAAGCGGTGATTTTGAGCACAATCTTGAACATTACAATGACAGTGTTTAGCGCGTTTTCAAACCTTTTTCTTCTTCGAGGATAATTTCAAAGAACTAACCCTTCTTTCTATTATTCTATTATATGTTTCTTTTTGAAACATATAATAGAATTTGCACAAACAGAAAAAAGGAAAAAACTTCTTATTCTAGAAAAAATCTAAGGCAGACAACTACCTTCCACCCCTCCCTGAGATAACAAAATAAAAAAATCTCCTAAGCAGGGAGGGGGTCCCATTCGCTTAAGAGATTGATAAGTGTCATTTACCTAATGACTATTAGTGATCAGCTTTAGCTTGATTGCAATCTACATGAACTGCTTGTAAGTTGTTAATACTATTGCTACCACCATATGATGAAGGAATAATATGATCAACATTTCAAGAATATTCGCTATTTGGTTGTACTGATTCATGAGCTCCATAAATCATTGTTTCATCACAAATTCCGCATAACTTATGATTATCAGCACAATCTTGGATGGCACAATAACAACTCTTAGCTTTGTCTCAAACTTGTTTATCTTTGTTAGAAATATCCATTTTCTCTCTCCTTTCTCACAGTTCATTATAGATATCTGGTGAGAAATGACAGTAATTTTTGAAGAAAATCAGCAGAAAATTTTCTAACTAATTTAAGATAAAAAAATGTAGTTATTCTTGACTACATTTTTTGATAATTATAAAATCTTAAATTGTTTTTCTTTGGGCATACGAATCCGAGTATGAATTTTGTTTCGTTCATTATCTTCATCTTCATATCCAATCGCTAAGGCTAAATTTACCCGTTGTCCTGGTTGAATTAACTTATCAGCTAACAACATCTTTTCCAAATCATTTTTAGCAATTCCCAACATTGGGGTAGTACCAAAACCCAATTCGGTAGCTTCTAAACTCATATAAGCAAACATTATTGCACTAGAATAAATGTCTAGCACATCAGCATAACTTGATCTGGTTTTGTAATAAGTCAGAACCCCTTCGACAATTTTTCGTTTGGTTTCTTCAGGGGCATCGTACTCATGGACATCAACATCATAAATTCATTGACCATCATTTTTAGCAACCATCTCTCAAGGGACACCTACAAAGATTACAATTACTTCTCCAGTGGTAGCATACTGTTGGTTAAAGTCATGTAATCCTTTCTTGTACTTTTCACGAGCTTCAGGACTACGTAAGACAATAACAGTGTTGTCTTGAACGTTGTTAGCAGTTGGAGCTAATCTTCCTGCTTCAATGATTTTATCTAACTGTTCATCAGTTATCGGAGTTCCAGGTTTGTAAGCTTTAAGTGCTTTTCTTTTTTTAATCGCATCAAAAACATTCATTATTTATTTCTTCTTTCTAAATATATTAATTATCATTATAACCTGAACTTTATTTTTAATAGTAAGAAAAAATGATTTTTAGCCCGTACTCTTTAAGGAGACAATAGAAAACCTCTGATCATGTTATGAAAGGAATTATCAGTTAAAATTAAGAGGTATTTTCTTGGAAAGGAATCTTTTATGAAACTAAATAATTTAAATAAGAAACGCTTAATTTTAGTCGATCTGGACGGAACAATTTTGACAAATGATGGCGAAACAATGCATCCTAAAACCGTGGAAGTTTTAAAAGAAGCAATGAAAAACGGACACCAAGTATGTATTGTTACAGGCCGACCATATATTGCTAGTGCACGTCAATATGAAGAATTGGGTTTAACAACTTTGTTAACCAATTTTGATGGTTCCCACATTCATGATCCCAAAGCACGTCAATTCAAACGGATTTTATTTCCAATTAGTGAACCAATCATTAAAGAAATCTTAAATAATCCGATTATTAACGATGCTTGTCTTAACGTCATGACTGAATATTATGACAAAGCAATGTTGAAAAACCAGGATGACGATTTAGAGAACTTCTTTCACTTAAACGAAATGGAAGCAGGAACTTTTACTTATAATGACCCAGCCCACAAGTGAAAGGGACCAGCAAACAATATTGTCTTGAAATTAAAAGATGCCAAATATAAAGATGATGTCATGCGAATGTTAACAGATTTTAAAGATGCAGTTAAAATTCAAACCGACACCCTATATGGAGTAACTCGTGATTCTAAAGCATTACCTGTAATTTCTCTTACTAATAAAATTGCAAATAAAGGAAATGCTGCTTGTATTCTAGCTCAATACTACAACAAAGATATTCGTGATGTGATTGCTTTTGGAGACCAAATGAATGACTATCGAATGATTACAGCCGTGGGATATGGAGTGGCGATGATTAATGGATCTGATACTTTGAAAACTGTTGCTGATGGAATTACTTGAAAATCTAATCATGATGGTGGAGTTGGTTATTATTTAGAACAACTTTTAAACGGAGAAGAAGTCTAAAGACGTTTTAAAACATGAGAGAGCCTTTTGAAAAAAAATTTAACCAATTATTATTAGAAAATAATGATTCAACTACCTATCAAGAGTGGAGTGAAGAAGTTATTATCTCAATGATTAATCAAAGTTTTTCAAAAAATGAAGCGATTTTTAATCCTGATTTTTTGAAAACGATTAGCAGAACTCCAGTGATTTTTGATTCGTTATTTAAGATTATTTCTTATCGAAAATCTTGGTTATTAAAAGATAACAAGTACCAACTAACTCAACAAGAAAATAAAGAAAACTTAGAAACAATTTTCATAAACCCAGTACTGGGTTTGGTTTGTCAAGCACTCCTTTCAAACCAAACTAGTAACAAAGAAAGAAATAATCTCGTCATTAAAATTCTTAACTTTGCTTGGAATTTTAATCAAAAACAAGTTGAAAATTTAAAAAGTATTATCTCTAAGAAAAATCTTCTTGATTTAAATTTGGATGAAAATGGTTTTGTTTCTAATCAAGAACAAGTTTATGGTAATTTTATTTTGATTTCTCTCAATGTGTTACCAGACATTAGTGATGAATTTTTTAAATTAATTAGCGAGATCAATCATCTAGTTGATGAGTTAAAGTTTAATAACCGCTTTTTTACTGATGGATTTTCTGCAAGTCTAGTTTACAACCAAAATAAAAAAGTCTTTAAAGAAATTAGTAATAATCAAATTGAATATCAGTGTCTTACTTTCTTAAATGAAAACAAGTTTCCTTATGCACCAACCTATTATGGTCAAGAAAATAACAATGATATCTTTGCTTATTTTGAAGGGAAAACGAGTTATTTTGTTGAAGAAATGCCTTTAAGCTCAACTATTCAAGTAGCTAAATGTTTAAAAGAAATGCACCAATTATCTAAACCAAAACTCCAAGGTAAAGTTTATGTTCATGATGATTTATCACCAATGAATGTAATTTTTAAAGATCAAAAATTAGTAGGAATCATTGATTGAGATTACACAAAAATTGGTGATGACTATGAAGATTTAATTTTTTTATGTTGAGTTTGAATCAATATCGGAAAATATCCATTCCGTGATAATGAACAAATTTTTAAAGATCTCTTAGCAGTAATTGATGCTTATCATCCAGAAGAAGAAACAAAAAACAATTTCGCCACTAAAATGATGGTTTTGATGGATAAACGCCTCGCTAATACTCCTTTAAAAGCGATTAATTATAATCGCGTTAAACAGTGAGTGGAGTGGAGTCAAAAATGAGTGGAATTATATCGAGAAAAAATCACTAAAGAGATAGGATAAATTTTGATGAACTTTAAACGTTATATTCAACAGAATTTCATTAACCTGAAAGCTTTTAATTGAAAACTCTTTATTGCTCTGTGCGCTTTAGCGCTATTACCAGCGCTTTATACAACCATCAGAACTTTTTTAGTCTCTTCACAAACTTCCACTAGTGGAGTAGACATAATTGGTCAAATGGAATGATTTGATTTGATTGATGAAACAATTAAAGCTTTTTTAATTATTCCTTTATACGCGATTCTTACTAAACTAATTAGAGAAAAACGTTTTGCCTACATTACTTTTAAAATTGGGATTATTATTTGTCTTCTATATACTCTTTTCTTCATTGGGGTTTATTTTTATGCTCATTCTTTAATAAAATTCATGAATCCTGAAGAAACCGATTTAAAAGCAGTGCAAGATTATCTTCAATTAGAAACAATCGCCTTTATTATTAGCATCATTCCTGCAATGATTAATGTTATTTTTGTCGTAGTGAACAAAAGTTATAATATCTACCTTTTCTTAATCTTTCAAACTGTCTTTATGGTAATTGGAGATTTTGTTTTTATTCCCCGTTATCAAGTTAATGGCGTTGCCTATTCAAACATTACTGCTAATGCTTTTATCACTGTTCTAAGTATTGTTTTATTAACGATTCAAGGTTATCTAAAAATATCCTGGTTTAAAAAAGGTGATTGAAGAATTTTGAAAAATTGAATCCATATTGGAGTCTTTTCTGGTTTACAAGTTTTTATTGATAATATCATTTATGCTTTAATGGTTGTGAAAATGGTTAATATGGTAAACGAACAAGGAAACTATTGGGTTGCTAATAATTTCATTTGAACTTGATTATTAATTCCAATCACCGCTTTAGCAGAAGTCATCAAACGAGATGCTGCTGAGGACTATTTTCAAACTAAGGAAACTAATTATTACTTAATTTTGCTTTTCATTGTGTTAATTTGAATTTGTACAATTCCTGGTTGAAGTGGTTTTTTCCAAGTAATTCAAAAACTTGATAATTACCAAGAAATTACTCTAATTGTTTTAAAATTGTTTGGTTTTTATATCTTCTATGCTTTAACAATTATTCCTGATGCGCTTTTTATTGGTACAGGAAAAACAAAATATAATACAATCAATTCTTTAATAGTGAATTTAGGATATTATGGCATTTGGTTTCTTTGTTATACGACCAACCATTTGAAAATGACAATGGATTTAATCATTCTGATGTTTGGTTGGGGCATGGTGCTTCACTTTTTAATTAGTCAAATTCAACAACAATTCTTCTTTAAAAAAGAAATGTTTAGAAATTACTTAGTACCTGGTTATTTACCAAGAAAATCAGCATTCCGACTTATTCTTAACAAAATCAGCGCGATTAAAAAATAAATAACCAATCATTTAAAATGATTGGTTATTGGTAACTATTTTTGGTTTAGCAATTGGTCAAGTTCATTAACCATTTCCTGCATTGCTTGAATTAATGGTTCATAAGTTGTTTCTTGACTAAAGTCAATTCCAGCATCTTTTAACACATCTAATGGATCTTTTGACCCACCCGCTTTTAAAAAGGTTAATAAACTATCAGTATTACCATTTTTAATATCTGTATAAAGTTTATAGCTTGCTGTTACATCAATTGCATATTTATAAACATAATAAGGCGAATGGAAGAAGTGTGATACTCGTGGTCACACGTATTGACTATCACTTTCTTGATTAGAATCAAAAACATCATAACCATAATCAAGCTGAACTTCATTAAATAATTTTGCCAAACTTTCAGCAGTTTGAGGCACTTCTTGTTCTACCAAACTATGTGCACGATACTCAAAGTCAGCAAACTGTACTTGACGATAAAAAGTTGACATTAAATCAAAGATTCGTTGTTGTAACAGATAAATCTTTTCACTTTTATCAGTAGTATGGGTAATTAAATAATCAAAAACCAAATGTTCATTAACTGTTGAAGCAACTTCAGCAAGAATAATTGGATACTCGTTTAAAGGATAGGTTTGAGTAGCATCAGCAAATAAGGTGTGCACCGAATGACCAGATTCATGAGCAAGGGTGGTCACTGAATTTAACTTATCATCCCAGTTCATTAAAATGATTGGTTCAACCCCATTCCCTCCCGTAGAATAAGCACCACTAGTTTTATTGGTATCTTCATAATAATCAATCCGGTGCGGTGACCAAGCAATCGCTAAATTTTTTAAGTACTCTTCTCCTAAAACACTTAAAGCTTCTTTGATAATTGTTTGAGCTTCTTCAACACTAAAAGTTTGGTGATATTCTTTTACCAATTTTAATTGTCGATCAGTGGGATAAAATTTTTCTAAACCAAAGGCTTTTTTAATCAACAAGTTATAATCTTTAAAAACCTGGATGTTTTTTCTAGCAACTTCAAGTAACTTTAAATAAATTTCCACAGGAACATTATCACCTTGTAAACTTGCAGCTAACGCGCTAAGATAATTTCTTAATTTAATCCCTTCACTAGAACTTTGCATAATCCCATCATAAACTTTAGCAAAAGAATGTTTTTTATCAATGAACCCTTTATTCATTAACAAATTTACTTCTTGACGTAACTTCTGGTCTTCAACTGGATCACTATCTTGCATAATTTCGAGTTGTAATGCTCCAGTCACAACAACTTCTTGGTCGTGATAAACAAGTTTTTGCTCTTGGTTATCAGCAAAAGCAAGACTATCATACATTCCCCCAATTAATCCCCGACTTCGCGCTACTTTACTAAGTAACTCTTCATCATGAGTAGATAAAACGTGAGCAGCTTCTTTGAAGAAATTAACATATCCCAAACGATATGGAGCTAATTGAGGCTCTTGATCAATCCATCCCAAGATAGTTTCTTCACCAATTTCTTTTACTTCTGGAGCAACCCAAGCAGTTTGAACGTTAACTTTTTGCCAAACATTTGTTAAAAGACCTTCCAATTCTTGGTATAAAGTATTGGTTTGGTCAACATCACCCAAATGCAAATAGACGACCAATTTATTCAAAATCAATGCCATTTGTTGGTCATGCCCTTCAAATAACTTAAAGTTTTCTAAGATATTTAGTTTTCCTTTGAACTTGGCTTGTTCTTCACCAAGGCGTTCAATTTGACCCAAATCTTTTTTTCAATCATCAACACTAGCATACAAATGACTAAAATCTCATTGATATTTTTTATCCGCATCTTTTCGTTTCATTATTTTTTGTCTTTCTATGACCTAATTTTCATCAATTAGTTTAATTTCTCTAATAATTCTTTTTAATTGTTCAACACTACAAGTACCCAAAAGTTTTTCTTGATTGGGGAAAACAATAAAAGGAACACCCTGAATATCTTGATTAATTCCCTCTTGTTCATCAAGAAAGACTGCTTTTAAATAATCGTTAGTAGCAAAAACTTCCTTAACTAGTTTTTGCTCGATGCCAGCACCATGACTAATTTTTAAAAGTTCACTCTCTGATGCTAAATTTTTATTTTTGCTCCAATAATTTAAGAAAAATACCCGGGCCAAGTCGTTAGTTAAATCAAAACTCGGATCAAGAGTTTTAGCTAAATGTAATAACCGGTGCGCATCAATAGTATTAAGTGGTTTAACATTTTTAAACTCAAGTTTCAAACCATTACTCTTTAACATCTGGGTTAACTTAGGATTTTCAAAAGTTTTCTGATCATCATGAAGCAACTTTTTAAATCCTTGCACTTGGTGAGAATTTTGAGAATCAAAATCTGGAAGCATTTGGTAGGACTTTAACTCAATGATTAAATCATAGCGCTTGGTTTGGTTTAAAGCTTTTTTTAAATTTGTATAAGCAAGGTAAGAATAAGCACTCGTAAAGTCAATTCACATTGAAATAACCTGTTTTTTAACCATAAATCCTTCCTTTAATCAAAGACATTAACTTGGATATTAAGCAAATTATACCATTTTTCAATTCTTGCAAAGAAAAACCCCAAAAGGGGTAAGACAAAGACTAATTAGCCAATAATTCAAATAAAGTTTTAACTAAAACTCCTGTACCACGATCACTGTCATCAGCAGTACTTGCAATATCTAAATGAATGTAATCTAAACCTTCAGCAAATTCATTTAAGAAAGCAGCAGCAGTTGAAGATCCCGCATTTCTTCCTGGTTCAGAATTAGTTAAATCAGCAATTGGAGTCTTTTTCATCACTTCTAAGTGTTCTGGATAAATTGGTAATCTCCAAATTGCTTCTCCAGTTTGAAGACTTGCATTCTTTACTTCTTTTCACAAAGCATCAGATTTAGTAAATCCACCTGTTGCTCAGGGACCTAATGCCACACTAATTGCTCCTGTTAGCGTCGATGCTTCAATTAAACGTTCTGCTTTTAATTCTCTAACTCCGTAAGTTAAACCATCAGCTAAAACTAAACGACCCTCCGCATCAGTGTTATCGATTTGAACAGTCAAACCATTCATTGATTTAATCACTGATTCAGGTAAAGTTCCGTGACCACCAATGCGATTATCAGTAAACATTCCTACCGCAGCCACATTCGCTTTTGCTTGGGCTTTGGCAAGCGCAAAAACAGTTGAAATCATAATCGCTGCTCCTGACATGTCAAACTTCATCCCCTTCATGAATTGAGAAGGTTTCAAGTTATAACCTCCACTATCAAAAGTAATCCCTTTTCCAACCAAGACAGTTTTTGGTTTGCTTGCTTCTCCATTATATTCAGCAATTACTACTCGGGGTTCAAACTCACTAGCACTGTTAACTGCAAGCAAAAGTCCCATCCCCAGTTTTTTTGCTTCTTCTAAACCTAGAACTGTTAACTTTACTCCTGGAATCGTTTTAGCATCAACTTTAATCTTTTCAGCCAATCATTCACTAGTTGCTAAGTTAGGGGGAGTGTCTTGTAAATCACGCGCATAATTAACCATTTCTGTTTTAATTAATGCTTTAGTAAATAAATCATTAAACTTGTCATCAAGACTTGTTAAATTGTAAAGATAATCTGGCTTTTTAGAATTTGTTTTTTTATCACTGTATACAGGGTGACTAACAAAAGCGATTGTTTCTACAACCGTATTAAAGATTTGTTCAGCGTTAAACTGATCATTGCTATAAACTTTAATCAAAGCATCAAGATCAAGACTTAGGTTAGCAACGTTTTTAACAACTAAACTATTAATCACTTTCTTTAGTTCCTTGCGACGATCTTCTGCTTTCAAATCTAACTTTAAATAAACAGTTTTTTGACCAAAATCAACTAAGAAACTATCTTTGGTAGCTTTTAAAAAGTGGTTATTTTCAATTTCTGCATCAGTGGCAACAACTACTTTTAAATCACTTGCATCAGTGGCATTTAATTTAATCATATAAATTTCTCCCTTTAAAAAATCATTACCTTGATTATAGCATTTTTGCTTGACAAAGAAAAAACAACCACTATATAGTGGTTGTTTACTTGGTTTGAACTAATTTAAGTTGACTATTTTTCAACTTCAATAACTGTTCCAGCTCCAATTGTTCTTCCACCTTCACGGATTGAGAACTTGGTTCCTTGTTCAACAGCAATTGGTTTGATTAATTCGATTTCCATTTCCACGTTATCTCCTGGCATGACCATGTCAGTTCCTTGTGGTAACTGAACTTCTCCAGTAACATCAGTGGTACGGAAGTAGAATTGAGGACGGTATTTATTAAAGAATGGTTTGTGACGTCCCCCTTCTTCTTGAGTTAAAGCATAAACTGAGGCTTTCAACTTAGTGTGAGGGTGAATAGTTCCTGGTTTTGCCAACACTTGTCCACGTTCGATGTCTTTACGATCAACTCCCCGTAATAATGCACCAACATTATCTCCAGCTTCTGCGTAGTCTAATAACTTTCTAAACATTTCTAATCCAGTAACCACAGTTTTCTTTGGATTAGTAGTTAAACCAACGATTTCAACTTCGTCATTAACTTTAACTTGTCCACGTTCAATTCTTCCAGTAGCTACAGTTCCTCTACCAGTAATAGTGAAAACATCTTCTACTGGCATTAAGAATGGTTTTTCTTTATCTCTTTCAGGAGTTGGAATGTATTCATCCACTGCATCCATTAAAGCATGGATTGCATCCATTCATTTTTGATCACCATTTAGTGCTCCTAAAGCTGAACCACGGATTACTGGAGTATTATCCCCATCAAATTCGTATTCACTTAATAAGTCACGAACTTCCATTTCTACTAAATCGATTAATTCTTCGTCATCAACCATGTCACACTTATTCAAGAAGACAACCATACGTGGTACTCCTACTTGACGTGATAACAAGATGTGTTCACGAGTTTGAGGCATTGGTCCATCAGTGGCAGCAACCACTAAGATTGCTCCATCCATTTGAGCAGCTCCAGTAATCATGTTTTTAACATAATCAGCATGTCCTGGACAGTCAACGTGTGCGTAGTGACGTTTTTTGGTTTTGTATTCAACGTGAGAAGTGTTGATAGTAATTCCCCGTTCTCTTTCTTCGGGTGCCTTATCGATGTGGGCGTAATCAGTAAATTCAGCCCCACCATCAGCTGCTAAAACTTTGGTAATTGCAGCGGTTAAAGTAGTTTTCCCATGATCAACGTGACCAATGGTTCCGATATTAACGTGAGGTAAACTACGATCAAATGCTTGTTTTGCCATTTTTCTATTTCCTTTCTTAAACGATAGCTAGTCTTATCAACTATTATCGATCCTTACACGTGTAAGGTACTACCGCCCCTAAGTGGGGCGAAACTTGTTCTTATTTATCTAATTCTAATTATAATTGATTGACTTAGCAAGAACTAACTTTGATGATCAATTATTTTGAGTTTTTTTTGATAATTTCTTCAGCGACCGTTTTTGGTGCTTCAGCATAGTGAGAGAAAATCATTGTGTAATTTCCCCGACCTTGAGTGAAAGAACGTAATTCAGTTGCATACCCAAACATCTCAGTCAACGGAACCTTAGATTTAATCGTTTGAGCATTTCCCCGTTGTTCTGATCCTTCGATCAAACCACGTTTTGAAGAAATATTTCCCATGACATCTCCATAATACTCATCAGGAACAGTTACTTCGACACTCATAATTGGTTCTAGCAGCACAGGTTGCATTTTCTTAGCTGCTTCTTTCAAAGCAAATGAAGCCGCGATTTTATACGCTAATTCGTTAGAATCGACATCATGCATTGACCCATCAACAATTGTTGCTTTAACATCAATCATTGGATAACCAGCAACAATTCCGTTTTGAAGAGCATCAACCAAACCACTCTTAGCAGCGTTGATATATTCTTTAGAAACTCTTCCTCCAGTAATTTTGTCAACCCATTCAAAACCTTGGTCATGGTTAGGTTCAAATTCAATGACAACGTGACCATACGATCCCCGTCCTCCTGATTGTTTAATATATTTTCCTTCGCCTTTACCAGGTAGTTTAATAGTTTCTCGATAAGAAACTTGAGGAGCACCAACATTAGATTCGACTTTAAACTCACGTTTTAAGCGATCAACGATGATATCAAGGTGTAATTCACCCATTCCCGCAATAATTGTTTGCCCAGTTTCTTGGTCAGTATAAGTTCTAAAGGTTGGATCTTCTTCAGCTAATTTTGCCAACGCCAAACCCATTTTTTCTTGGTCAGCTTTAGTTTTTGGTTCTAAAGCTAACTGAATTACTGGTTCTGGGAACTCCATTGATTCAAGAATAATTGGGTGGGAATCATCAGTTAAAGTGTCTCCAGTGGTTGTATCTTTTAACCCTACAGCTGCAGCAATGTCCCCAGCATAAACTTGATCGATCTCAGTTCGGTGGTTGGCATGCATTTGTAAGATTCGGCCTACACGTTCTTTTCGGTCTTTAGTTGAGTTTAAAACATAACTTCCTTTTTCTAAAACTCCAGAATAAACCCGGAAGAAAGTTAATTTTCCCACAAACGGATCAGTCATCACTTTAAACGCTAATGCTGAAAAGGGTGCTTCATCACTTGAAGTACGACTATCATCACTTCCATCAGGTAATACTCCTTTAATCGCAGGAACATCAAGAGGTGAGGGTAAATAATCAACTACTGCATCTAATAATAATTTTACTCCCTTATTTTTAAAAGCAGAACCTGCTAACACCGGGAAGAAGTTTGCTGATAATACTCCTTTACGGATTGCGCCTTTTAATTCAGGAATACTAATTTCTTCACCATCTAAAAATTTCAGCATTAATTCTTCATCATACTCAACTGCTGCTTCAATCAATTCCATTCTTAAAGCTTGAGCATGATCTTTTAAATTCTCAGGAATTTCGATTTCTGTAGGGTTTTCATTAGGAGCACCATCATAGTGGTAAGCTTTCATTTCCACTAAATCAATAATTCCATCAAAATCATCTTCAGCACCAATTGGTAGTTGAATGGGAGCAGCATGTGCTCCTAAACGTTCGCCAATGGTTTTGACTGAATATTCAAAGTCAGCTCCAGTCTTATCCATTTTGTTAACAAAAACAATTCTTGGCACTTTATAAGTAGTTGCTTGACGTCAAACAGTTTCAGTTTGAGGTTCCACTCCACTTTGTCCATCCAACACTGCAATTGCTCCATCCAATACTCGTAGTGAACGCTCAACTTCAACAGTGAAATCCACGTGTCCAGGAGTATCAATAATGTTAAAACGGTGGTTTTTTCAAAATGCTGTAGTAGCTGCAGAAGTAATAGTAATTCCCCGTTCTTGTTCTTGAGCCATTCAGTCCAATTGTGAAGCACCTTCATGGGTTTCACCAATTTTATGAATTTTCCCTGTATGGAACAAGATTCGTTCACTGGTCGTTGTTTTTCCTGCATCAATATGAGCCATGATTCCGAAATTTCGGTAATCTTTTAAAGCATATTCTCTTGCCATTATTTTCTTTGTCTCCTCCTATTTCAATAATAAAGCCGTTGAATTATCAACGGTAGTGGGCAAAGGCTTTATTTGCTTCAGCCATTTTGTGGGTATCTTCACGTTTTTTCACTGCGCCCCCAATATTTTTTGAAGCATCAATGATTTCATTTGCTAAACGAATCGTCATTTCTTTTTCGTTTCTTAAACGAGCATAGTTAATTAATCAACGTAAAGCTAAAGTAACTCGTCTTTCATCAGAAACTTCGACTGGCACTTGATAGTTAGCCCCCCCGATTCGACGCACTTTTAATTCTAAATGTGGTTGAATGTTTTCAATTGCTTTATTGAAAACATCAATGGGATTTTCTTGGGTTTTTTCTTTGATAATCTCAAAGGCTTGGTACAAAATTGTTTGGGCAGTTCCTTTTTTACCATCCAACATAATTTTATTAACTGTTCTAGTAACTAGTTTTGAATTATAAACTGGATCTGGTAAGACATCTCTTTTTTCAGCTTGATTTTTACGCATAGTTTCCCTCCTTTTTCTCTCTAAATTTATTTAATATTTTCATCATGTTTTTAAAAGACTTTAATAATCAACTTAAGCTTTTGGTTTTTTTGCTCCATAACGTGAGCGAGCTTGTTGACGATTATTAACAGCTTGGGTATCTAAAGTTCCACGGATAATGTGATAACGAACTCCTGGTAAGTCCTTAACTCTTCCTCCTCGGATTAAGACCACAGAGTGTTCTTGTAAATTATGTCCTTCTCCTGGAATATAAGCATTAACTTCCATCCCGTTGGTTAATCTTACCCGTGCATATTTACGTAAAGCAGAGTTAGGTTTTTTAGGTGTCATTGTCGCTACCCGAGTACATACTCCGCGTTTTTGTGGTGAAGAAACTTTAGTAACTTTTTTTTGTAAAGTATTAATCCCACGGTTAAGGGCTGGTGCTTTAGTTTTTCAAGTTTTCTTTTCACGGTTAGATTTAACTAATTGGTTAATTGTTGGCATGGCTATTCCCCCCTTTCACATTGCCGTGTGTTTTGAACCCACACAAAAAATATTATAACTAATATCGTGATAAAAACAAAGGTTTATGACGATATTTTTTTAATTAGGAACTCTAAAAGTGCAATTCGTTGTTCTCTACTCAGATTAGTTGCTTTTAAACTATTCTGATGAGAGGGTTGGTTGTTAAATTTTTGAATTAATCAAAGATAATCTTGATGACTTAATTGACCAACAAACTTGAGCAAACGATTATTGCACCATCTCGTTTTGGTTTTTCTTAAGTTTTGGTTTAAGCGCAATTTTTGATTTTTGTTTATTGACCGATTGACTTAATAAATTACCTAAAAAAGTAAATAAGTCAGGATAATCATTAATGACTAGTTTTCTAATTTCTGTTCACCCTAATTCAGTAAAGATTCTCTTGCTTTCTTGGTTAATAACTTTGTTAAAGCTTTCATCAAAGTAGTTGTTTTTTGATAAACAAGTTTGAGAATCAATTAAACTATTTTTTATATCAAGGTGAATTGATTGTTGAATTGATTTGTTTAAACGTTTCTTTTTAGTTAGATTATCTGGTGAAACTTGTTTTTCAAACTGTTGTTGTTTAGTTTTAATTACCCAGTTGTTATACTCAATAATTTCTTTTAAGGTCGCCTTTTGCACTGATGTTAACTTTTCACATTCTAAACATTCTTTAGCAAAAACGTTGGCCAATAAATTAGCGACCACTTCCATCTTTTCTAATGCTTCAATTTGAGCGATAGTTAAATACTTTGTTGTGATTGGTGAATCAATAAACTGAGATTGGTTTTGATCGTTTTCTTCAGGATTAATCAATAATAAAGTATCTTCATCAATATCATGAAAGAGTTTATAGTCTTCTCCTGTTTCTTGACCAAGCATCAAATCAGAGGGAATTAAATCTGTCATATCAGGATTAATTGTTTGCCCGCAGGTTAAATCAATTCAAGTTTTTTGATTATCAACCAAATAATAATGGTGCAAGAGGTTTTTACGTAAATAAATATAACCATCTTGGTTCAATTCGATTAACGCCTGGTTCAAAAGTTTGGGGCGCTTTAAAAAAGCACTGGGTAATAAAGAATAATAAACCTTCAAACTAAGATTATGGACATCATAGGTTTGAAAACTTTCCATAACAAAGTTTTTATAACAATTTAGCTCTGGGTTAACATCAACTACAATCTCTTTAATTGCTTTGAGTTTTCTAGTTTTTAAAATCAATTTCATATAGCGATTACTAATGTAATAAAAACGCTTTTTAAAATTAGGGTTTGTTTGCATAATCGCTCCTTAGTTATTCAAATCAATCAATTCTGGACCATCAAAAGTTAAGCTACCAAGTGAAATCCAGTGGTTATAAACTTTAATCAATGGTTCAAAAGAGTAAAAAACCTTTTTTAAAGCAAGTTTAAACTCTCTAAACTGATTAACCTTTATCTTACTCCTAAACTCTTGATTTACAAAAATTGATTGATTCTGGTTAAATTGGTACATCAAATTAATTAAAGTTTCTAAGTCTTGAGAAGTTTTCATTAACTCAGGAAAGATTGTCGTTAATAACTTTAATAGTTCTTTTCCTTCACCACTAGATTTTAAGGTTAAATAAAACTCTTGGAAGTGATAGTTTAAAACTCCAAGTTGAGTTTCAATAGTTGTCTTAACTAATTTTTGAAACTGAAATTGGGATGTTTTGTTCAAGATGATTTGGGGACTTTGATAGATTTTTCATAAAGCTTTTAATTGCGTATAAGTCCCTTGGAAGTGATTATAAGAATCAAGAAAAACCGCTTTAACTTGATCATCACAAATTCAGGTACCAGTAACGAAGCTATTGTTTAGTTGGTCAAAAAGTGCTTTAAACTCAACAATTTCAACCAGACTAGTTAAATCACGATAAGTTTTTAAAAACGCTAAATCAGCAGCTTGGTAAGGATAATCAGAGTGAAACTTTACTTCTTTATAAATTTGATTTAAATCATGACTTAAAAGTTGATTAAAATTAACTTCCATCTTCTTCT
>Ga0153919_100013_pt1 | contig 34510 bp, 6 predicted proteins | sample TSGA003MetaG_FD_104712 | JGI IMG/M metagenome (GOLD analysis project Ga0153919, IMG submission 104712) | Attine ant fungus gardens microbial communities from Georgia, USA - TSGA003 MetaG | ecosystem: Host-associated > Fungi > Mycelium > Unclassified | place: USA: Connecticut, Klassen Lab...
TAGTTCCCAATCCAGTAGAGATCTCTATATTGATATGACAATCAAAGAGAAAAAAAAGCTGAGAACAGTAAGGGACTATATATTGATTAGTATACCTGGTCCTATTACATTCAAATACCAAGCTATTATCAGGCCTAGCATAAAGTGGATAACTATCCTCAGTCTAGTCTGTTCTCTTTCTATAGTCTTTGGGAAAGTGTTTACTATATTGTCTATTGACTATATACTTACTTGGCTTGGGGATTATCAGTACTACATGGACTATACAACATGTACTTGGTAACTTTTACATAGGGAAGTAGTTGAAGCTAAGGATCAGAAAGCTGGGCTGAAATCATAGAGTTGATATAATAGGAATTTTGAATACAATCTTAAGATTGTAAAAGATAAGCAAATGGATATGAAAGAGACCTTTTTTCTAAAACTCAATATTATAAATATAAGCTACAGAAGTACCAAAGAAACTACTGTCAATGAGTTTAAGAAGTGTTTTCTTCTTCTACTCAAAAATCTATAATATAATGTCAGGATAATCAGTGATTGTCTGTCCAAGAAAAAGACTCTGAACAATTTCTGGTCACTTGGGATTGGCAGTTTCTCTATCATGTCTATCATATATAGTAACATCCTATAGTCTTTGGTAAAGCTCAGATCTGAGAATGTTTTAATATATTCTAGTCCAGTTCAGTCTCTTCTGTTCATAGTTTATTCATGTATCAACAGCAAACTGCTGGAATAACTTTTTACTATAAAAGAAAGGTAGCTGAGGATCTTCTTTAATATGAAGACAATAAGCATAGTAGCATCTATCAAAAACTACCTGTGAGTAGGCCTATTCTTCTTTATTTCTCTGTCTTTCATTTTCCTTTCATTCTCTCAGTTGAGTACCATGGATTGGAATTCTTGGATGCCATTCATTCTCTTCCTTTGGAAATAACAAAACATAATGGAGAGCAGCATATAAAGGACTGTTTTGGCTGATTTATTCAAGTCATTCTCCTCTTGTCTGTAATACCACATCTCTATTATCCATTGTATAATAAACTTCTTTCTCTGGAATGATAACTGCAATCTCTTCAATAGTAGGTAGATTATAAGTTCTTGGATCATGCTATAAATCAACATATAGCCTAATTCTAATTTCTTGTTGTTTATCAACTGGTTTTTTTCTAATAAGTTTATAAGCATAACAATATTGATCTATATATAGATGGGTATCTAGGAGCATTGTCTGAATGTCATCTATTACTATAGAATCAAGGTTTCTGTTATCGTTCCTTCTGATATTCAACTGTTCTGCTGTGTTCAAGATATAGATTTATGCATAAACAGGATCATAATCACCATAAGAGAAGAAAGTATCTGTAAGATGATACAGTTTATCTTGGATCTTGAAATAGTAAAGACTTGACTGTCTAGTAACAAAGTTGTTGATTTTCACTTCTACTGAAGTTATTGTAAATACTGTTGAATATTGTTACTAGTTAGAGCTTGCAGAGATGGCAGCTAGATTTGTTCTTGTAAATAACATATTCCAAACTTGGGATAATTGACCTATAAAGATATAAGTTTTTTACAGTCAAAGTAAAGAGTATAACAGTGAGGACAGATAATAGACAACATGCCCAAGTTAATATACTGTATATCAGCCTTTAGAAATGGTTAGCTAGCAAATAAATAATATGTAGGCTGAAAAACAAATAGTAGAATGTCATCTTCAATAATGGCTTCTTGGTTATAGTTGAACTCTTGAGTATATAGAGTTTTAGTATAGAAAAACTATTATACCTAAATTATATATTCTTGAATATTTTCATTTTCAATATTTTATAATATCTAGTTAAAACCTATTAAGTAGCAGTACTTAAATTACTCATAACTTTTACGAGATTTTTCTGTATGTTTCTGTCTATATATAGATCTCCAGCACCCTCTCTCTGTTACTTTTTATAATCAAGAGCATCTACATTTTTATTTCTCCATTTTTCCATTATTTAGTTGATTTGAATCTCTTCTATCTGTCTTTGTCTCTCTGCTTCTACTACTATGATTTATGCTCTAGGTTCCTAAGTTGTTTTTTGTTACTGTTCAGTAAGTTAATGTCTGTATAAATCAAGTTTTGTAGAATATATGCAGAAGTCAAGTGAATTTTTTTTTTTTTTCTATTTAAAACAGAAGCTGGAAGGATATAATAGAGATTTTGCTATGCTTGCTCCTCAGTCCTTCTCTTTTTATGTTCTAATTCAATATAATCCATCTCTTACAACTGTCTTGTTGTTTTACTTATAATTACTCTAAGAATAAAGGTATAGTATTACTTTTAAAAAGAAGATCTCTACTCTAAATAACTTTTTTAATGAACAGCTGTTATTTCTTTATATATAAAGATCATAATAGATCCCGAGCACTAGGTTACTAATAGAAAAATATACAAGTATACTGCTATAGCACTACTCAAGGAAACAGTCTATCTAAGAGAATAGACCTGAGCTTAGTTATACCAACTACACTCTACACTATAGCTATAGAGTACTATTCCCTTTACATCTAGGACCTGGTATTTAGTCAAGGTATAGAGAGAGTAAAGGAGTAAAAGAGCAAAGAGGAGAGATAAAGAATAGTAATCAAAAACAAAGAAGTCAATAAGCTAATACTATCACAGTATATTTGTATATATTTGCTTTCTTTCTATATATCCAATTTGGGTTGAATATGAAAAGAGGAGGGTTTTGATGATTAAATTTATCTTTTTAATTCTATTAAAATAAGAAGAAAAAAAAGAAAGTCAATTATAATTTTTGAAAATTTTTTATGAATTTATCTAAATTTTGTAGAATTTTTGAGTAAATTAAGTAAATTTGAGTAAAAAGAGAAAGTGTAGAAACAATTACCTAAAAATTTGACTAAGCCCTATCCTTTTATATTCAGTTTTGTATACTCTCTTGAATAGTTACAAAAAGTTTAAAAATTTTTGGAAGTTCTTTTTTTCTTTACTTTTTCTTAGTATAAAACATCTGTTATTTTTTCTTTTCTACTAAAAACTAGTGTTCTTACTATTCTTTTATTTTTATTTTGATAGAATTTTATTTATTTGTTTTTTTTAATTAAGTATCTCTTTTTTTGTTTTTTTGTTGCTTTTTTTTCAAATGGCTTTAGTATTTTTCCTCATGGTTTAATTTATTTCTACTTTTTTTCATATGTAAAGTTGAGGTTGTAGTTTCTATTTAAACTAGTCTTGACCTTGTTCTTGTTTTTATTCTGCTTTTTTTTGTTTTTACTATCAGTTCTATTGTTCTTGGGATTGCTTATAATGTTTATTTTAAGCTCTCTGATACTATATCCAATATCTTTTATTGTAGCTAGTGTTATTCTTGTAAAGTTACCTAGATTATCTTTAGTCTAATACTGTTGCTCTTAGTTAGGCTAATTATGTTTAAATCTTAAGTAAGACTAAACATTTCTTTAAAACCTTTTAGATAGTAATACTGGAAATAACTCTAATAAGAAATATAAAGTAAAGATTATAATATATACTTCTTTTAACAATATTGCTAAGAATTTTTTTTCATAGATATATGTTAGTCTATACTCTTCTATATAACTTCTTTATTAAACTTCATTTTCTATAGATGTTAATGACTCTGGTAGTCCTTTCAAGACTCTAGTAGTAGCTGCTCTTCTACTACTACTACTACCTTTATTTAACCCCAACTTTTTCTATTTTTTTTTCCCTATAACTGCTATTATAGTTAAAATGAATATTTAAAATAAATTGTCTACTACTAATACTTATTCCTTTGGTCCTTAGGCTATCTTTTCCAGTACTGGTAAGTTTCTAGACTCACTCAATGTCATCTCTTGCACCAGTTCTAGAGCTGACAAATATGTTTACTCTAGAAAATGCTTGCATGCTTGTTACACTATCAGATGCTTCTCCAGGAATGTTTCTGCTATTGAAAACTCTAAGAAAGTATCTTCTAAGCTCTTTTTTACCTTTGAAAAAAAGGTTAGTTCTGGTCCTAGAATATCTACTATCTCAAGAGTTACTATAAGCAAGCTTTTTTACAAAGTTGTCCCTCTTTAGCTCTTTGCTACTCTCTTTCCTAAAGGGAGAACACATTTTATGAATTAGAATGACTAGGTTGTTTCTGAGTAGAAATATTATCTTTGGGGTGGCCTTTGCTCTCTAGACTCCTATGTCAATTAGTTGAATACCTCATAGTATATACTATGGAATGGCTGAGTTATTTTCCCAGGTAAGAGATGGTAGTATAGGGTTAGGTACCTATGATGTGATAAGTAACTATAATATACTAGTTATCCATAATAGCAACAACTTATCTTAGGTATTACAACTAGTAATAAGTGATATTGTCACATATGATTATGATTTCTAGAATAGTAACTATTGTATCATATTTCTTTTAGGTTACCCTAGTTATTTAGAGACTGGTGCTAGAGTTCTTACTTTGTTTGTATTGTATATTACATATTTTATTCAGAAACATACTATTGAGAGCTATTTTATTAAACAATTTTTTTCTATTATAGGAGCAGATTCTATTATATAGTATTTGTTCCAAGCTATATCAGTAGTAGGATAGGATCACTGTAAGATTTTATCTCAAGCTGACACTCTGTCTCTTGTAAAAACAATAAAAACCCTTTATAGTTCTAATTCATCTTAGGAGTTATCTCTGGATATGGAGATAGTGGTTGATAAACTACTAGTAGTAAAGAAAGCTTTCTTTACTACTATAACTAACAAAAAGGACAAGGGCAAAGAAAGGCTCTCTCCTTTTACTAACACTTTTGCACTTTCTCAAAAGGTACCACTACCAGCAATGGTAGTCTTAAAAGCACTATTTCTTTCTTAGCCAGCTAAGATAGTTACTGTTAAGCCTACTCCTACAAAGGTGGCTACCATCCCTTAGGTATTTAAGCAAGTATTTAAGTTTTTTGCCCAAATGGTATATAGTGGAAACTTCCAGTCCATCCCAAGGTTTATCCCAGCTTTTGTTCATCCAGAGTATAAGAACCTTCTTTGTTTCTGTGATATATTCTCTGATCTTCCTATAAAGAAGGTTTTAGCTATGTATTAGTCTGAATTTGATATAAGTGCTTTTTCTAACAAAAAAGATGTTATTTATTCTGCTATTTTAAGAGTATCTAAAATGATAATATATAGACCTATAAGATATTAAGTGTTTGATTTTACTCAGTGCTCTTATTGTAGAGATTGTTGTAGCTAATGTTAGTACTGTAGTTAAGTTTTAAAATAGGAGCTTAGTTGAGGCTCACTCCAAGTTAAAAGTTGAGTCAGTATATAAGACATGGAATAGTGTCTCCATATCTACCAACTTTGTTACATTAGCAATAGAGCTAGAGATTATCAAGCAGTAGCTTAAGAAAGTTGCTAGCTTAACTGCTAGTACTGTGGTAGAGCCTTATCTATTACAGTCCAGGTTGTTTTTGAAGATCTTAGATGTTTCTTATTGAGATAACAACTCTTCTCTTTCTATTACATAGACTCAAGTTAAAGCTGTTATTACTAATACAATGTAAGACACATGACTAGCAACTATCTTTTTCAAATCTTAAATACATATATTAAGTATTCTAAATCCATAATACTGGATATATTGAACAAGTTGTCAAATTTATAGAGATTAATTTTGAAAAAAAGCATGTCATTAGTCAGATATAACTAATTGATAATTATAACAAGTATATAACATGTACATCTACTTCTTGTTTAGTTTATCACTGTCACTATTACTTTTTTTCTGCTTTTTTTCAAATATAAACTCTATCTCTACTTTATGTTAAAGAAATCTTGTAGACTTTTTTGGCTATTTCTTTTTATAGATATTACTAGTCTCCAACATCTTATACTCTGTCTACTATTTTTTAACTGCTTCTTTATGATTTTTTTAACCTCCTATCAAATTTCTATCATAGCCTTGATATTCTTTTTCAGGGCTTGTAACTGGTGGTTTTTTTTTTTAAGTCTGTTGCTGCTCTCTGTACTCTTTTTGTTGCTTTATTACTTTACCAAACTAATTAAAAGTCAGTACAATCCCTTTTCTATTAAATAAGATAAAACAATCATTCTTTTTTCTGTTCTTTTTCAATTAAAATAACTCATTCAACTTTTTTAGGATCATATACTAAAGAACCAGTTAGGCATTTGCTTACTCTATTATTATTTGCATAACAATAACAATATTATAAATACAGCATAAACTTTCTTGTAAGTTCTAACAATGAGTTTTCCAGTCTTATTTACTAACATATTTTGTTGCTTTATCAAAACAAAAATTCTAATCTAGTTGAAGAAAAGTAAAGAGATTATCAATAATAAAGGCCAAAATAAACTAATTTGCATCTGTTAAGATAAGCTTGGCTTTTGAGAGTAGAAGAAACCTAGTTAAGGTTAACATTATTACAAAATGTATTGATCAAACTTGTTTTGAGGATATATACAAGCTAGAATTAATATTAGGGTCTGAAATATAACAGTAGTTATGTATTGAGGTTATAGAACACTCTTCTGGTAAAGTATGTATACTTTCTTTGATATCAAATAATATTACTAAGTAAATTCTGTGAGTAGCAATAATAGTACATATAGAACTTGGCTGTAGAAAAAAAAAAGATCCTTGAATAGAATGAGAGATACTTGGTATCATTTTCTATAGAGTGATAATATTATGGTTGAAGAACTAGATTTCTATTCAGAAGAAAACTATAAGAATAGTATTGCAATCAAAAACACAAAGATATACTTGACTAAAGACTCTAGTAAATTACTGATTTCTTTTTTCTAGACTATTTTTATTTTTCCAAAACATGTTATATCAAGACCTTGAAAAACATAAATACAATGAGAAAGATAGGCTAGTAGAATAATGTTATAGACATAGATAAACTAAATAACCTCTATAGTGTAGTATAAACTATGTTTATTAAAAAAGAGAATACAAGACTGATTATTAGTTTTCTTCTCAGTGTATTTATTAAATATTTTTTCAATCCACTCTTGTATATGTTTACTATCAGTTTATTTATCTAGAGAATAAAAAATACTAAAGATACAGATAAGTAGTTGTATAATATCCTTATATTATAAAAGCAACATATACAGTATTTAAAATATTATTATCACCCTATTTAGTCATAAAATTATAACTCTTAAAAATAATCAAAAAAGGTAAGAAAAATCCATCTGCATATATAGTAACTAGAGCTATGACATTTTTACAGTCTTTACTTCTTTGCTTATATTGAGTCTTTGTTTTTCATCATTCTACAACTCTGTTTTGTCTCTGATTTATAGATAGAAATCCACTTTTATCCATTGGATACATGTTCTTCAGTAGTATACTAGTCTTTACCACAAATTTTTCTATAAGATTAAACTATCCCTTAACTGCCTCTAGATTAAGAGATATCCTATATTATATATCAAAAGACTTGCTTTAATGAGTTTATAGTTTATTGTGCCAATAGTTTAGAAGATTAAATACCCATTAATATTCTATAAGTTCAAACTTAGTGTTATGCCAGACAGTCTTTTTAGATAAAATACATGATATTTATCACAAGAACTATACTATAACCCAGCTTAAGAAGTGAATGTAACTCTTCAAATACAACCACTAGACATTTAGACTTGGACTTGTATATACTACTCAAGTAGCAAAATAGTAGCTGTGATTACTACTATACCAACCTCATAAAGTCTGTCCAGTCATTTTATATTAAACACAACCTAGATTTTTCCTCTAGAAGTGCTCTCAAGAGCAATCAGAACCTTAGAGAGGCTAGTATCCTCTGACAAAATGACATTATAGCTTAGCAACTGTTTTACTTGATAGATTAGGGTTTAGAGTTACTATCAGATCTTGGCAATTACTTTTGATAACTACTATAATTAGAAATATCAAAGCAGTTCTTTTGAAGGCAATACTGTTAGAATATCTAAAAAGGAGAGAATGTCTAGAAATAAAAAAGAAGATTAGAAGTATTGAAAAATTAGATAGAAAAATCAAAAAAGTTGGAATTGAGAGGATTGATAAAAATATCTTGAGCCATACTTGAAGATTGGATTTGATGAATAGACATAAGAGAAGACTAAATAGAAGGATTAGGAGAAATGAAAAGCACTGGCTATATAATTGAAAGAAGACCCTATCTTATTATTTTACTTCCTGCTATAATAGGCCATTAGAATATTTCTCTTGTTTTCTTATTTGTTGACTCTATAATTTGTAATTCTAATATATACTCTAGTAGTACAAAAGGGCCTAATAACAAGTTATCTCTATTATCTCTTTCTTTTTGTTACTTTAGAGCTCTACTACTATTTTTAAGTAACTGAGTTGTCTGTTTGCTTTTCTTTATAAAAAAACCTATACAAAACATCTCTCAAGAGAATATCTCACTTTGAAAAGAACTTGAACATTCACTTGACTAGGATTTTAACTACTCACTATATGTTTTTAGAGTAGGTTTCCAACTATACAATTAGTTAAAGTAGAGCCTATACAAGAGCATGGAAGTTCTAGACAGTACTGTTGTATTGACAGCAAGCCAGGCTACTAGACTAGTTTGAGAAAAGTAGTATTATAGTATGAGACAAACATATACCTTTAAAATCTACAATCAATTAGAGTTTTTTTGAGAGAATACCAAAAATAGTATTTTTTTCTAGTTTTCATTAAATCAATCTACTATTCATCTTCACTTGTGAGCTCTCTCTTTTCTGATTTATTTTCTTTGTGCTTACTTGTTTGTATACAACTGTAAAATAGCTTGGAGATTTTGTTTTTTTGACCTGTTATATTACTCTTGTAATCTTTTATATTCCCATTATTGGGTTCTTTTCTGGTCTAAAGAAGAATATTGGAATATTTTTTGGTGTTATTATAATTAAGAGAAAATCCTTAATTAGTAGACTCTACAATGAAATTGACTAAAGTATGCTTTTTAACAGGCAATAATTTTTTTTTGCTAGTATTTGAATCATTTATAAATTACATTTGCTTATTTTTTATATGATTTATAAGTGTCCAATATAGTATATTGAACTACTTGGCAATTGTAGGTTCTCTTTCTTAATCTAATTTTATCTTTTTGATATCTGTCTTATATATGTTAATGACTTGTATCAGTGTATTCTTGTTTCTATAACATTGTTTGATCCTTTTGACATGTTCTAGAAGTATATGGTAGATTATTACAGTAACCAAAGTAAAAAAGATTATGACAAAAGACCACTTTATAGAAATTATATACACAAATTTTATTTGCACTTCTTTTGTATATCTAGGACAAAGTTGTTCTAAAAAGTTATAATCATTTTAAAAGTAGACTAATCAGTATAAAATCAATTTACTTTTTTCAACACTCTTTGTTTTAAGAGTACTATTTCATATCTAGATGCCTGGAGAACTTCCTTCAACCATTTTTTATACTAAGGTCATTATTTCTTTTCTCTTAAAGGTAGTAATTGTAAACCTCTTCAGCCTTTCTATATCAAAGGTAACAGCTGGCTTTCCTTTATTGGTATATTGTATACTAGAATGACTCAAGTTATTCTCAATTATATTTCCATTAGAAAGTTCAGAAAGTGCTTTTTTCTTGTAGAGTACTAGTGTCTATATAACTATTGTCAGATAGAAATATGTTAATATATCTTTGCCAACTGTTGTTAGTTTACTTATACTCCCTTGACCAATCTATTACCATTGGTCAAGAACTTTGTCAAGTTTCTAAAAAAAGCACCCTAGTATATTTGTTTTTGTTTTTTCTGGTAGTCTTGGATAACCTTACAACCTATTCAAATAAAAATTATTTTTACAAGTGAGTTGGTCATTTTATTAGAGATATATCACTATCATACCAGCAACTTTACCATGTTTTTTGGTTTCCTTTATTAGATTTTTGGCTTCTTGGTTGTTTGATGATCTCTGAGTAGTCTTATAATCTATTTATCTCTTTAATAAAGTTTTCAAGTTTTATTTTTAACTATATTCTGGTCCAACTATATAAAGACCAATATTGAATTTGTAAAATTTTGCAAATCTATATTATTTCTAAAACTTCAACCCAAATATTGTGTTTTTAGCTCTACTTTATTTATAAATTATAGTTTTTCTAAAAGCCATTTGCTAAGTTTTCCCATTTTAGAAAATTCTCAAACATTGTTTACAATACTTCTTGAATTTATCTCAAGAAAATTCTTTAATACTAGTATAAAATGAAACAAAATTATCTTTTTGTATGTTATACTTTTTCTTAGTTAATTTTTTTCTTATACTTTTTTATAGAACTAGCTAATATTTAAGCTTTGATTTAAGTACTTTAATCTATGATATAATTTTTCCAGTCTTTGAATTTACAACAAAATTTCTAGTCTTTTTTATTGTCTTCAGCTTCAAATATTCCTTTACAGCCCTTCCAGTTTGTTTTGCCAGTCTAATATAATCCTAGATTTGTCTATTCTACTTTAGTTCTACTACTACCTATGTTGTTTACTCAAACATACTCTTATTTTCCTTTACAGTCCTTTCTATCATTTTTATTTTTAAATATTTCTATTCAATCTTTTTAGCTTTCTATGCCAGTAGTTTACTATATCTTTAAGTTTTTTACTCTAGTTCTACTTATTAAACTACTACTTATAACATTAGTCAATCTATATTCTTTTTTCTCTTCCTAGTCTCTTTCAATGCCTTTAGTCCAAAACATTTCAGTAGTATAACATATTCCTGAACTTTTCTATTCTACTCCAGTTCCATTAACTAATCTATTACCAATAACATTAGTAAAATCATACTCTTATTTTTCTAATGGCCATTTTGAGTGGAATTTTACTAAGGCTGAACTTATTGAAGGAAAGTGACCATTTATTCATTAGACTTATGAAGTAAAGAGAGGTTGTAACCAGAAGAATGGATAGAAAAAGGCTTTTTGTTAACAAGAAGAATTCAAATTTATACAACAATGTTTGAAAATTATCCAATGCTCAAGCTATAACTACAAAGTTCTTATACAATCTAGGACTACAAGATCTGAACAAGAAACTTAAATTCAACAAGGATATTTATGTAAAAAACCTCTTCTTTATATCTCTTGTGAAGTTTGGACAATAGTTTATATATGGAAAGATAGAAAATACTTTGTACAAGATAGTTTTTATAATTATACTTTCTCTTTTGTTAATATTTATTTAAATCCTGATAAAGAGACTCAGTTTGATAAAATGATACTTAACTATTCTAATATTGGTCTTTTTAGTTTACAACTAGATTTTTTTTTTTGTTCAAAAATTTATAACACAGTGCTTGATCATAGTCTATAGCAGACTATTTACAACAAATAGTCTACTTGAGCCTTAGAGACCATAGCTGTCCTATCACTGACAGAAAATACTATTAGTATCAGAAAAGAAATCTAATCTAAGAGAAAAGAGAAAACTAGATATAGGTTGCTTGTAACCAATCTTCAAATAACATATTTAGGTCTAATGACCTATTATGCCTAGAATACAGAGTTAAGAGAAACTGAAAAAGATAAAACTAAGAAACTATCTATAGAAATAAAAAAGAAAAACCAAGAAAGCTTATGAAGGCTTAAGAGCCAAGTGATTCTAGAGAGTAAAGGCAAATGTACTGGAGTACTTTTTCAAGAACTTCACAAAGTCTTTGACTAATAGCAATGGATCAATCAAAAAAGTATAAATAAACCAACAACAGTTGGCAAATATATGTTAATATGTTTCTACCTAGTAATGGTCATATAGATACTAAGTACACTCTACAGGGAAAAAGCACTATTTGAACTCTCTAATAAGAATGTGGTTGAAAATAACTTGAGTTGCCCTGGTATACAATGTGACTGACTCACCAATAAACAAAAGCCAGCTACTACCTTTGGTATAGAAGGGCTGGAGGGGCTTATATATTACTATCTTTGAAGAAAAAGAAATAACAATCTTGGTATAAGAGATAGTTGAAGGAAGTTCTCTAGATATTTAAACATAAAGTAGTATTCTTAGAACAAAGAGTATTAAAAGAAGTAAATGGATGTCAACTAGTAGCAATCTGAGTGTTGGTAGCATTTTTATATACCAAGAAGTGAAAAGACTATTAGGCTTTACTAGGGCAATCCCAGAAGTCAATAGAATGGTTTGAGTAACTAGTAAAGAAGTCTCTAAGAGCATATACAACTACAAAAGAGTAGGTCTACTCTGATAGACAAAAGTGTCTACTGCTCTTCTAGCCACACTTAGAGAGTTAGTGATGAGTATAATGTACTTAATATCAAAGAAAGTGGTTTTAACAACACTAAACCTAATTGTAAACAACTCTGCATCCAGAGCTGTTGAATAGTCTATAAGTATCTTGGATGATAATATCTGTTCTTCTAGTCTCCAAAAGTGAGCAGTAGATACAGCCTATATATTCCTAGGAGGAATGTCACTTGTGTCAGTAACAATGACAAGTATAAAAGGATCAGTAGAAGCTTTATGATAAAGACAGTCAAAAGACTGAAAATGAGCCTTAATAGTGCTTTTCTTAGAACAATCACAAGAATAAAAAAAGACATGATTAGAAAAGCTATCTAACAACCTGTATCCTGGGCAAGCTTTAGAATAGAGTGGATTAAAGCATTTTATAAGATTAAGTAATGATACTTCAGAAAGCTTTTCAACCAAGTGTACTAGATGTCAGTGAGAAGAGCTAGTAACTGTGAATAAGGGTGTATACTCTTTGAGTTACAAATACTAAGAAGAGATATTAGTGTATATTGAGAGAAAAAAGTAGTACCTCTAAGACAGAATATTACAACTTGAATTAAAGAACATTATCTGTATGCAAACTCCCTTTATAGTATTCCAAGCTCTTTATGACAACAATGAACTTGAAGAAGATATTGTATATGGAATGGTTGCTAATATAGCTTATGGTTTTTGGAAGAATAAAAGTAAGATTTTTATAATAACCTCAGTTTTCTTACCAGTCCTCAAGAGATAAATGTTTATTTTAATGTTTTTTATGAATGGTGGCTTAACAGAATATTATAGAATTCATTTTATTATAATCTTTGAACTATTGCTGCTCAAGCTTTGTAAAAGAGAATTATTCTCAAAGACACTATGTTTGCAATTGTGCATTCTTATTTTTGTTTTTTTCAATCAATTATCTAATAGTTTATGATCTAGGTAATGAATCAAAGAAAAGGTTTTATTGAAGCATTTACTGATCTCTTTTTATCAAATAGAAATCCTAGAAATAGAGAGAAGCTAAGAGATATAGGAGAGAAATTGATTTAAGAATGTAAAAAGCATTTCAGAAGATTGATTACAAGGTTGATTACAAGATGTTCAAGGATTAGTGGTATAGTTCCTATTTCTAGAAGGGACAAGTCTATCATCAAGGCACAAAAACTCATGAAAATCAAGTTATTGGATGAATTTCAAAATATAGTTCAATATATCCTGGATGAGTTTTCTTATAGAAAATGAATTTGGCTTTCAGTCATTATTTGTAAGTAATTTTTCTCTTATTAATAAAGATTATTAACATTTTTTCATAGAACTGGTTATGGAAAGGAATTACCAAAAAAACAAAGCAAAAATAGATTGGTTGTCAAGCTTTAGAGAATAACAAAAGGGCTTGGTCTCAGCATTCAGGCTATACCACTACTGTGCTGGTCCTTTTGGGTGAGAGTATTAGGAAAAGGATTCTGGAGGGTAGTAGTATATATAGAAAATATCAAGATTAGTATAGCTATATTGAGAACAAGACTAAAAGAAACTAATTAGTGACTGTAGAATAAATACTGTATGATCATTGTTATCAATGAGTAACTTGGGGTGTCACATGTTGTGACAGTGCCTCCCTTCTAAGACCATGCCCTTATAGCTTTCAGTGCTTCTACCTAGGATTTATTATGAGTAATATTCATTAAGATATCTAAATAGCTAAAAAAAATTAGAGATTGGGATCTAGTTTATCCAGGTTTTGAGAATGGAAATCCTATACTAGTTTAGATGTATTTTTTAGATCTAAGGTATTGAGCCAGAAGTGTTCTTTGGCTATGCCTTCATAGTCTACCTACTGTACATAGTACATTAGTAGGGTTTTTCTGTAGTAATCAATTTTTGAATCTAGAATTTGTACTATCTCAAATTCTAGGTTCTCTTTGATCACAATTAGAGAAAGTAGAGTATTTACGCAATTTGGAATATTGCTCATTATAGACAGTTCAAGTTGGGATATTTCAAAGATAGAGTAAATCTCCCTTAGGTATTTGGGTAGTTAAATTTGGTATGAGTGTATACTAGGCTTACTAGTGACTTCAAATGGTCCTAGGTATTTTTCTGCTAGTTTTCTAGAGGGTTGAGTAAACTTAATGAATTTTGCTAATACAAACATTGAGTCCCCTACTTCAATCTTAAGGGAGGTTGACCTGTGCATGTCCTCTGCAACTTGGTAACATTCCTGTACATTCACAATCAACTGCTTCAACTGAATATGTATCTCTTCTAAGTTAGACACAAAGAAATAGGCTATGCTAGAGGGCAGTTTATAATTGGGTATAAATTGCAATCAAAGATGATATCCTTTGTTGGTGAAAAATGAAAAGAGTTCTGTGGTGGCTAATAGACTATTATTGAAGGCAAATTTTGCAAGGAGCAGTAGGCAGATCCAGTTAGATTGTTGGTAGTTATAGTAAACTCATAAGTACTGTTCTAAGGTTTGATTTGTCTGCTCAGTCTACCTATCTGCTTCTGGATAGTATTCTAATGTGAAATAAAGTTTCATATCCAATACTATAGCTAGCAATTGGAAAAACTTTGACACGAACTCAAAGCTGTGATCAAAAATGATATGCAATGGTATGCTGTACTTAAAGAATATATGGGTTATAAAGAATACTGCCAATCCATTAGCATTCAATATATCATGTGTTAGAATAAATATAGCCTGTTTAGTAAGTCAGTCCATCACTACCAGTATGTTTGTATATCTATCAGAAACTAAAAAGTGTTTTATAAAGTCCATTGAGATAGACTTCTAGGGCTGTGGAAATATTGGTAGTTGTTTCAGGAATCTATAAGGTCTATGATATTTGGTCTTACTCTGTATGTATATATTACAAGATTTGATGTAGTCAATTACAAAGTCCTTTAATCTTGGCCAGGTATAACTTTTCTTGATTAGTTGTAGTATCTTGGACTGACCTAGATAATCTACTAGCATATGGTCATGAAAAGCATATAGTACATATATCTGTAAGTCTCTCTAATCAGGCACAACAATTTTCTTGTCCAGCTAATATAGTCCATCTGTATCTAGCAACCCTTGGTCCAAGTCAACAGAGACTAGTATCTTCTTTACTTTTCAAGCCATTTTGATATTCTTGTTCAATGAGTTTAGGTCTAATACATAACAGTTACCACTACTGGTCTGTATATCCCAGAATACTAACTGTTAGGAAGTAAAGATAGAGCAAAGTTTTGGTACTGTTGCTTCTTCCAGATATATAACTCATTGTTGAGTCAGTATATCAGACTTAGTATCCAACTTTCCAGGTCAGAATCTTATACTGATATTGAACCAAGCCAGATATTCAGACCATTTAGTCTAGTATCTTGTCAAAGACTTGGTTGTAGAGAAGTATTCTATATTTTTGTGATTAGTTACTATATCTATAGGTATTACTACTCCTTCCAGATAGTAGCATCACTTCTTAAATGCTTCAAAAATTACAAGCAGCTCTTTGTTGTACACATCATAATTTAGTTTGGCAGCATAGAGGGTTCTTGAGTGGAAGGTAATAAGATAGACTTCTCTCTCTAGCATTATCAAAAAGATCACTATAATTGCATGATTGGACATATCTATTTCCAGTATCAGAGATACCTTGGATGTCCAGTATACTAAAACTAATACAGAAGAGAATGCTTTCTTCAGGTCATTAAAGAAGCATTAGTAGTTTTCTGACCAGTTCTATACTATTCCCTTTTGTGTTAGTTGGGTAAGAGAAGATACTACCTCAGAGTAGTTATTAATAAATCTTTGATAAAAGTTTATAAAGTCTAAGAAGACTTGTCTGTCCTTTATTTTCTAGGGTATAGGTCAATTCTGAATAATACAAACCTTTTTAATATCTATTATTAATTCTTTTAGGCTCAAGATAAACCCAAGGAATTCTATCTGGTTCTAGTGAAATGAGTATTTATCTAGGAATACAAATAGCTCATTAGTTCAGAAATATCTCAGGACCTCTTTGATATATTTTCTATGCTCTGCCAGATTGTCTAAGTAGATTAGAATGTCATCTAGATAAATGATTATACAAATATCCAACATATTAGAGAAAATATCATTTATCAGACACTGGAATGCCAAGGGTATATTGGATAGTCCAAAGGGTATGATCAGCCATTCAAAGAAATCATATCTTGTATAAAAAGCAGTTTTTCATTTGTCGCTATTGGCAATATAGTAGACATTCTGTAGATCAATCTTAGTATAAATACAGGCCTTTTTGGGAGCATCTAGGAGGTCAGTGACTAATAGAATAGAGTAGTAGTCCTTATGTATAAGTCTGTTAAGATTTGGTAATTGATGTATAAGTACAACATTCCATTCTTTTTTTTTACAAATAGAACTAGTGCTTTACAAGATAACTGAGAGGATTAGATTATTCCAGTTTTTAAAATTTTGTCTATGAATTCATACAAAAGTTATAGCCCTAGGAGGGATAATAAGTATATTGGCCTAGATTAGAGAACTGCTTTATCAACCATTGTTATTGAAAGGTTATAAGGGCAATGCTTAGGTAACTGTTTGGTATGCTACTTACAAAATATATCACTAAATTGATAGTATTCTTTAGGTACTCTATTGAGGTCTGGTAACAGTTCCTCTATATGTGATGCTTATATTTCTAGTATAGTATCTGTATTCAAGATGAGCTGAAAAGGTTTTGAGCCTTTTTGTCTACATACTGACTTGTATGCTACTACATCAACAAAGGCAATCTTTGGTACTGCTCTGAAACTTAATGGTTCTGGTAGCTAGAGTTCCTAATCTAGTGGCTCTGGTTTGCTTTTTCTCAGTAGTAGCTTAGGTTTTCTGGTTGAAAACATGAGTTGTTCTTTTTTCCAGTCTATTCAAGGATTAGTGTGATATAACCAACTGTATCTGAGTATGGCTATACAGAAACCCCCCAAGGGCATAACAAAGAACTTAGCCAAGAAGTACAAGTCATACATAGATTTTATTGGCAATAATATGCTTTCTAACACAATATAATTCATGACACTATCTAGTAACATGAAAAAGAGAGAACAGTCTAAAAATCCTGAGTCCAACAACACTTTAAAGATTCCAGATACTAGAGGCAATATAAGAAGAAGTAGTAGTACTTGTGTGGTCAGTAATAAGATAGCATTTAGGCAAAGTCTAGACTCCCAGAAGAGATTTGCACAGTTGTTCTCCTAGAAAGTAAAAGGACTGTGTTAATGTTTTTCAAAGATTTGAATTGAGAGACTCTCAGTTCTATTTGATGTTATAACTTGGCAAAATAGTTAAGTTATTATTTTTCTTTTCTTTTTTTATTTAAACTTATTATACAAGAAGGAATGTAAGAAAGTATTATATAATATGTCACAGGTAATGTATTACAAAGTCATATGACATCACATAAATGGAGTCATATAATAAGTATAGGAAAAGTAGTGCATAGACTGTATAGTATACAGAATTGAATGAGAACTCTATTGAGTTCTTTTTGTCAACTCAGACCAGAAATGTAGTTAAGTCATCTTAGGCTAAGTTGCTATACTTGAGCTAATCTACCCAACAACATGTTGGCAACTCCCTGCAATTGTTTAGAACAACTCCTTATAAGATGATCTGACTATCTATACTACATGCATAGTCCTAGGCTTATGCACTGTTGGTGCTTTGCTAGTATTAGTCTACTTTTTGGATCTAGGATATTTGATGAGAACAATAATTGGTTTGGTATAGAGGGACTTTGCTGATACTAGTAGAGAATCCCTAGTAAGTATCCCAATACTTTTTTAGAGAAAGTAATTTTGCATCTAAGTACAATGATTTTGAATCTGTCCTACTGGATTTAGAAAAATGACTCTATAAGGTCTATACTAGCTGTTGTTTTTACTGTTCTTTCTAAAGTTGCTTTTAGTAGTTATTGTCTATCTTCAATACTACTTACTTGAACTCTTTGAAGGTTGACAAATTCTTCTTGCTATACTGAAGGTCATCACTAATACATTGAGGGATAGTATCCTTGACTACCTTCCAGAGAGAGTAGTTGTTCTATCAAATGTGATTTTGGTACTTAGTGAACTAGATAAAGTAGTTTACTGCTTTTCTATCTGAAAGGAAGAGAATAGATATGATAATATCTTTGTTATTATTTTCTGGTAAATATAAACCAAAAATATTAGCTAGCTTCTATACAAAAGCTAATCAGTTTAATAAAAAGTCTAGAAATTGGTGAGAAAATAGTTGAGTACAATGCTCTAAAGATAAGAAATTGCAAAGAAAATTTTGTTTGAATTCTTTAAGAACTTTTCATTATAGGTCCTGAAGTAGATCTAGTATTGGAACAGGAATACCCAAAGGTCATTTGCACTGTCTCTACTAAAGGGATTAGGTTCCTTGATATTGTGGGTTCTCTTTTTTGGGTGGTTGTCAGCCTAGCAGGCTAATGCTAATAATGTGGTTTAAAGTTCTAGATCAGATATTCCCTATAGAGATTCCTAGATAACAGATTCTTTAGAGTCTCTTGCTGGTAGTGTAATGAGTTTGTAGGGGAGGATTTTTAGTAGGCCTTCAGACAGCTTATGTAAAGGTTCTAGACTGGCTAAACATTATTCTCTGGCTTGAGTGGCTGTTAGAGGTCTTTCAACTAGAGTTATGGATAACTCTCTCAATTCTGTTGTACACACTTGTTCTCTTCTTGTTTGGTGCTCAAGAAAAGGGTCTGGGTTTGGAGGAGACTATAATATAAGTGAGTGAGAGAGATTTTTCTTTGAACAAAGAGACACAGAGGTAAGAAGTTTTGTTCTATTGTCAAGTCTCAGAGGATAATAGAAGGGCTTGGCCTTAGTGTTCAGGCTATACCACCACTGTGCTGGCCCTTTTGGGTGAGAGTATTAGGGAAAGAATTCTAGAGGGTGGTAGTGTATACAGAAAGTATCAAGATTGGTATAGCTATATTGAGAACAAAACTAGAAAAAACTAACTAGTGACTACAAAATAAATACTGTATAACCATTGTTACTAATAAGTGACTTGGGGTATCACAGATTGTGACATTGGCAGCTTAATAGTCTTGTCCACATTCTTTGTTCCTATAATACTCAATATCCAATATTACACTGGTAATACCAGAACTGGAGAAAAGCATATAGAACTTACTGACAAAAATGTCTTTTATTGTCACTGATATACTTGCTTCTTTTGACAGCCATTGATATTTCAATGACAGTTTTAAAAACTAGTTTAAATACTAGATTGGAATGAAAACTAAAACAAAGCTTTCCAATACAACTTGTTGGAAACAACACAACAATTCTCTTTTATGCTTTGGAATTTCAAGTAGTATCAATTCTCTGGTGTTAAATCTACCACTTATCTTTGTTGTTAAGCTATTAGTTGATGATGATAAAACTCTTTTGGACTAGAATATTTCCCAACATCTAGAGTTTTTAGAATTAGACCAGATCAAGAAATCAAAACTTATCTATGATCTTATAGATTTTGGACTTATAAATGAAGTCCAAAATTACTTTATAGTATACTATTAAGATAAAAGTATTACCAGAGTAATAATATATGATAGAATACAAACTTATAGAAGAGTTCTTCAAGTTTCTAACCTTTATTCTTTAACATATCTTTCTGACATCTTTCCTTTGTTATCTCCTGGTTATTTTTGATACAATGTTATCTATAGACTTCATAGAGGAAGAAGAGCTCAAAGTTGCTTTTATAGATAATATATCAAGAAATGTCAAGAGAAGCTAGAAATTTTATTCTTAGCTAGAGATTCTTTACTTATGTTTGAAATTTTATATCAGAGATTTAAAGAAAATTGTAAGAATGACCAGAACAGAGTGGACTCTAGGAGAATCCTTAGTAATATTACAAGTTCTAGATGCATTATAACTTAGCTCTAGAAGAATTCTTAGAATTTAGAATAAAGCTCTTGGAGTATACTCTATAATATATATATTACTATAGCTGAGGTATCCCTGATTCTACAGTTCTATCAGCCAGGGTTAGGAGTGTTTGAGTTGAGCTAAGAGGAATTGAATATTATCTAGTAATATTTAATTAGGTACAAGGTTATTTCAGGATATAAGTCTAGTGTTTTAGAGATGGTGTTAGTAGGGTTTTCTTACAAAAATATAACCAGAGTACTGAATATAGAAAATCAACTCAGTATCTACCAAAACTGATAAATATGCTTATCTCTCTTATACTTATATCTTTCTAGCTTTCTCTTTTTCTAAGAAAAAAAAAGAAAACATTGTAGATCTTATGACTCTTTTTTTATTATCACTATTTATTGACTTTTTTTAATACTCTCTTATTTTTAATAAGTATCCAACTCCTACAATATTAGTTAACTATTTTATAAAAGGTCAAAGAAGTTTTTTTTACAGATATACAAGATCTATAGAAGTAGAAAATTCAACTAAAAGTTGATTTAAAGATAAATATATCAATTTTAAAATATTTGTATTTTGTACTTATTTTTAATTAAAAAGACTTTCTAAGCCAAGATCTATAAAGAAAAGATCTCAAAAGAAAAGAGTCTTAAAAAGCAAAAACATAATAAGATAGTAGTAGTTAAAATTCAAGTTCTACTACCATCTTTTATTAGATAAAACTTGAGAAAGAGAAAAGATCTAGTTTTATAAATACTGTAATTAATTTGATATATATATTTAAAAAAATCAAAGTTAAAATAATTGAAAATTCAAAGACAAATCATTTTTATCAATATAATGTCCAATTTATAATCTTATTTTTTTTTCTAGTACTGAATCTTGCTTTGGATAATCATTGGTAACTATAAATGTATGAAGTAAAGAATAAAATATTTTTCTTTGTCTATAAATAAAATTACTACAAACTTGAGTAATTAATAACAATTTTTTACAATAGTTAGTTGATATAGCAATCAATATGTTTAATAATATACCTATATAATAGTTTTTTTCTTTTTTTTCTTCTACTAATTTCTATCTATTTAAAACATAGTAAAACTTATATAAATAAGTATAAAGATTACCAAGTGGTTTGTATAGATGATTAGACCATTTCAAAAAACAAATATTTTATTTTTTATGCTAAATAATTATAATAGACTCTATTTTAGCTTCAAGATTAGAATTAGCTAAAAGAAAACTCAAAACAATAACAGAGTTCTGAAAAACAAAAATATTTCTAATAAGATTTATTAAAAATGAATAATATATAGTCAGATAAAAGTTTATGTTAACAAATACTATTGTTAGCCAGAAATAATTACTAAATAGTAATAAGTATAGTTTTTTTATTTTAAAAAAAACTTATGACTTTATAAATTTATATATTTGTTATAGTGATTTCTTTTGTTTAAAAGAACTATTATAAAAAATAAAAAAGAAAAAGAATTGGTTATTTCTTTTTAAGTACTCTATAATAAAAAACAAGGTTTTGATTTAGACCTCTAGCCCAACTTGAACCCTTTACTAATTCTAAGTAAAATTGATATTATATTGTTTAGTAAGTTACTATGCTATCTATTTTCAACAGTTTGTGTAATAGTATATAATGTTGTTTATTAGGTTACTACGCTCTTTTTCTCCAATAGTTTTGGTATTGTCTACAGTATACTATACTTCTTTTCTCCAATATACTCTTGTCTGCAGTATATATAATCAATAGTATTGTATATAGTCCATTATACTCCTTTTCTCCAATAATCCATATGACAGCAAGTAGTATTGCCTATCAGCTTACTATGTTCTCTTTCTACAATGGTCTATGGGACAGTATGTAATGTTATTTGTCAGCTCATTGTGCTTTTTTTCTACAACAGTCTATGTAATAGCATATAGTATTGTCTATTAGGTTACTCTACTCTCTTTCTATAATAGTCTGCAAGATCACAGTCAGCTTGTTTTGCTTGCTGTCTGTTTCAATTTTTATTGTATAATTTATTATAATTTCTCCAAATTTTTCCTGAACTTTTTTTAATTTTTAATGAATTTATTGGATTTTTTGAGTAAAGAGAGAGAGTGTGGGAATAATTAGGTATATATATGTATTATTTATCATTCTACACGCAATATAGCATATCTACTAGATAGAAAAATATATAAAGAATAGAAAAATATAAATGAAAAACTAAAAAAGAAAGTTAAGTTAAAAAATTATATTAAATAAAATTTATGTACTTATATTCTAAGAGTAAAGCAGCTATAAATTTGGTTCTAGGTTAAGTCCAAAACTCTCCTTTTGAAGTTATATGAGTATATATAAAAGTTTTACTTCAAATCAAGCTAATATTATTTCTGAAAGATCTTTCTGGAAAATAAAACTTAATATAGCTATAAACAAAACAAAATATACATAAAACTAGATTAAATCTAGAAAGTCAAAAAACTAAAATACAAAAATTATTCATTAAAATAAAATAAAAATATACTTTTGTAGAATTAGAATTTAAAACCATAAAAGATTATTCAAAAAAGGCTATTTTAAATTATTAGCAGAAAATAAATAAAATAAAAAATTATATATAATATAGTTAATATTGAGTTACTAGATTTGCTAATTAGTAAGCTACTGTTGCAAATATATAGACTACTTTTTTAATATATTAACTACAAAACTAATATTTTAGTGACTAAAATATAGATTAATAGTATTACTTAAGTTTAGACTTATAGTATTACTTTTTTTATCAAAACCTAACTCTAAACTAATATCATTTTTAATTAATATATAAACATCTGTTAAGTTTTGTAAAGAAAAAATTAAAAAAGTTTCTTAAATATTCTTTTGTAATATAATTTAAGATCTTATTGAATAAAAGATATTAAAGTGTATTAATTTGTTAAAACTAGTCTTTTTTGTGATTTTAGACATAATTAAATGTGACTTTAAATTAAATTAACAGAGTTTCCTTTTATTTTTCTTATACATATTTTTAAGAAAATATTAAGTTTATTGTAAAATATATATATATATTATCTATACTACAAAGTTACCTTTGATATCTGTTAAAAAAGCTTCTTTTGACAGATTTCAAAAGTAACTAAAAATTAGATAAAAAAATTTAAAAAAAGCTACCTAATAAAAATAATATCTAGAAAACTCAACAGTATTGGGTTCAAAAATATATTAGAAAACAATTACTTAGCTTTATATAAAAAGATAGTAAAAATATATCTTATATATATCTTTTGTCTGTATTATAACTAAGAAATCAAAAGATGAAACAACAAATAACCTATTTATATACAATGTAAATTAATAAATATTAAAAAATCAAAAAATAATATACAATATCTAAGGTTTTATTTTGACAAAAAATTTACCTTTCAATATCATATATAATACTATGCTAACAAAGCACTATTTACAATCAAAGTCCTTAACATGCTTGGAAATTCATCAAGAGATCTATTTTCTATACAAAAACAACTTTTTTATGATATTTGTATACTTTTCATTATATTCTATAGCTTTTAGCTATAGTTCTTCAAGGGTGCCCCAACTTTTTTTTCTCTTCAAAGTTTTAATAAAATATAATGTAGAGTAGGTTTGCGGATCACTAGAGCATTCTATATATTTCTTTTATATAGCATTGAAGCTATAGCTAGTCTCATGTTAATTTTGCTATATCTAAAGAAACTCATTAAATGAGCTTAACTCCAAGTTGCTACTCTTTCCAAATAATATGCTCTTATAGCTCTCCTTGATAGGTACTACTCCAAAGGTATTCCCCTTACTATATATTTATCTCTTTTCTAACTATAAAACAGAACTCAAAACTCAAAAGCTCTATTCAAAACATAAATTACTATCTCAATTAAGTTTACTCAAGCTTTAACTCCATGAATTCAAAACTAAAGCCAGACATATACATAGTAGATATTTTTTTCATTTGTTTCTTCTTTCATACTATTAAATGTAATAATAAAATAGCTAGAGCAAACCACCTAGGAATACTAAACAACATATTGTATACCTTAGCAACTCAACTAGGCACTATTATCATAGTTACAGATGCTAGTACTAAATATAATATCTATACTGTTTCTGTTGCATATGGGTGGTAAAACAAATCTCTTATTTTCAACTTGGAATATACTGCTTCTAATATTACTTTATCAGAAGCTGAGATATTTGCCATAAGGTATAGTATCAGCAAAGCCACTATCCTAGAAGAAATCAACTAGATAATTGTAATCATAGACTCTATCTAATATACCCAAAAACTCTTTGATATATTCAATCACTCTCTACAAGACTACACTATTGCTATATTACACTACCTCAGAGCCTTTTTCAAAAAAAAACCCTACCAACTCCATCCATTTCTGGAACTGCTCTAGTAATAACAGATGGCCCTTACACCACAAAGTTAATATCCAAACAAAGTCACTTCAACTACCCATATAATATCCCAACAAAGAGTCCTAGAATTACTGCCAGAAATCTAAGTATGATAACCTCATTTCAATATAGCAAATATTCTTTAAGAACTCTCTATAAAAGAGAAACAATTTTCTGGACACCTGTAATAACAATAATTATATCATTCTCCCAACATACACAAAAGGAGAAGGATAGTTCAATACTATTAGCATCTCAAACTCATTGTATACAAGAGCCACTAGGCTTATTACTAATTATGCTCCTATAGGCAAATATAGAGTAAGATTCTTCCCAGATAAAACTAATTCCTGTATATGCAACAATAACCAACTTAAAATATGATATCATGTGCTATGTAAATGCCTACTCTACAGAAGATACAACTATGTTGGCTATGTCTTAAGTAGGATAGTTGATTTTCTTTAAACCAACCCTTGTGTATTCTGTTTTCTAGATAGCATAGAGTGACTTGTAGATATTGCTAACTAAGCACATCTCCCAAACCTTTTTCACCCATAATTCTCACTCTGTTCTTTATATATTTAAGTAGCTTATTTAAACATGTCTACCATAGACTGCATTCAAGCACCATATAATAAATTGTTGATTTTTTTTTTAAAAAAAAAACACTGCAAGAGATTGTATTATATATCTTTTAAATATTGAATAGAAAAGTAAAGTAAATAGTACATAGATTGTCTATAAAGCTAAAAGATAAGGGAAATTGATAGAAAATTGATAAAAAAGTTTATACATCTTGTGTATAGCAATAATATCTCTAGAGGATGACTAGTATATCTCTGGTGTATCCTTCAAACATTTAACAGAGAGGAAAGACAAATAGCATATGATAATTTATAAAAGTACAAAATCAGTAAAAATACATGCAGTATTTGTGATATACACACCTCTAGGATATATCTGGTATATCTCTGAGATATTCTCCAAGTATTTCATAGAAAAGAAAAGCAAATAGTATATAGTAACTTATAAAGGTCAAAAATTAGTAAAAATACATAAAAAATTAATTAAAAAAATATACATGTAGTTTTCATAGCAAACATACCTCTAGGGAACATCTGGCATGTCTCTATAGTATTCTTTGAATATTTGAACAGGAGTTGAACAAATGGTACATTCTATACTAGCAAAGAAGAAAAATTAGAAAAAAATACAAATTTATTGAAAAAAACTATATATACCTTATATATTATTGATTGCTTTTTATATAGCAACTGGCATCTCTTTACAATGTTCAGTAACAGATTAAGGCAAGAAAAGGCAAACAGCATATTATATCTCTATAAACAGCAAAGAAATCAGTAATAAAAAACAGTTGAAAAAAAAACAACTTATTTTGAAAGTAGTTTACAACTTTATATACCCTAGATACCTTAGACACAAGTAAATGACCACAAACTCTTCTCTAATGAAAAAACACTCTATTATGCACTCTAGTCAGTAGAGAGATAGAAAAGAGTATAGAATAGTAGAGAATCTTCTAGATCCCATTAGGGAAAGAGATATAGCAAGTATTCCAAGCCCCAAGCTCTCTCTAGACTATAGTTATTAAAAACTAAACTACTGGCACAAAGGAAGAAAAAGACCTTCTTTTGTCTGAGATCAAAGAATCACTCTTACTATATCTACTTCATATATACTCTGGGCACTAGGTAATGTTTGGTAGAGTAGTAGTAGTAACTTCTTAGTAAGGAAATCTCAAAAGACTAGCATAATATCAGTATCAGTTTTTTGTTTTCAATCTGTGAAATGATATAACAAATATATATTTATGAGCAAAGAGTGTTACTTTTATTATTGAACTAGTAATTAATTAATCAGTTTCTTAATTAGTTTTATTGGTAATTAGTTTTATATTAATTGCAACAATAAGCCTAGTTAGTACCAATTTTCCTAAAAGTAAGAAAAAATAAGTAAAGAAACACAAATAAATTGAAAAATGAAAATACACCTTGAGCACAACTGGCACATATCCAAAAGATATCTAAAATATTCCTGGTATGTCTAGCATAAGTGTAAAACAAAAGGAGAATAGTTATCTATAAAAAGGAAAAAGAGCAGTAAAATCAAATAAAAATAAATTAACAGAAATATTTATGGACCTTGGGTATATGGGAATACCTCTATAAAATGTCTTACATGTCCTTGGGGTGTTTGTAATATATTTGAGAAAAAGAAAGAGTAAACAGCATATAGTAATCTATAAAGACAAAAAATAAGTAAAAATAGATATATAATTGGAAAAAAAAAGAAATGTACCATAGATAGAGCAGGTACATCTACAGAAGACATCTGGTATGTTTCTGGAGTGACTGATAAATTTTTTAACAGGAGAAAACAAGACCTAAACATCTTAATAATCTCAGAGTAACCCTTAATATAGTATACAGTAACTACAATATATAGTAGAGCAAGAGATAATGTCAATTGTTGATGATATTAGTACAATATAATATATTTGTAACAGAATGTAGTAAGTATGGTAAAAAGTATAGTAATTTCTCTATACTCTATTTTCTCTGAGATACTATAGGTATTATTTGGTACAATAGTATAATTCTTTAATTGAGGTACCAAATATTAGTATATTGTTCAAGTAAACAATCAATAATTCTTTTAGGTCTTGTAGTGCTCTGTTTACATAACTTTGGAAAGAGACAGGGTGTTACATAACTCAAAAGATATTACTAGAAATTTAAAGAGATTAAATAGAGTCTAAAAAGTAGTCTTTTATTTGTTTTCTTTGCAAATGCAAAGTAAATAGAAGGCTTCTCACAAGTCAATCTTTGTGAAATATTTTGCTTCTCAAAGTTGATCCAGTAGTATATTAATAGAAAGAACTGGGTATTTGTTTTTTATTGTGATTTTATTCAGCACTCTGTAATCTATATATAGCCAAAGATCTAAGGTGTTTACAAAAAGAGTAGAGGAGACAGCAAAAGAAGTATTTTACCTAATAAACTTTCTAGACTCTGTATTTTGAATAAACTCCTTTAATAACTTTAGTTTCTTTTTAGAGTAATGGTAGATAGGGTGGCAAGGGAGGTTTTGGTCTTCTAGTATGTTGATACTATGGTCTAATACTCTTTTGTATAGTAGAAGTATTTGTGTAGCCTAGGAATTAAAAATGTCTGTAAACTTCTTGTATTGGGAGAGTACTTGGGGTTTAGGTTTAGAAGTATGGTATTTGGTATCAATATTAACTTTAAACAATATTAGTCTAGATGGTTTTTCTTCCAATGCAAAAAAAGACTTATATGGATGGTCTATTTGATCCTCAATATACATGTGAACTTGTTTATAGTACCTGTTTGTATTAGATGTTCTCTTATAATAACTAGGTTCTAGATTGGGTTTTCCCTTAAAGTAGACTTGATGTCTTGCCCAGTCTATTTTTGGGTTTGTTCTTTTGAACTAGGGCATTTCTAGAACAATTTCATACTTGTCAATTTGGGCTTTAACAAAGTAATCTTTATATTTATTGCCTTGAATTGAGTATTGTTGTTATATACTAGAAATTTGGTATAAATTAATATTTATCTTCTACTTGGTTAAGAGTAGAAGTATTACATTTTAGACTAGCTCTCTTCTATTCTAGTTATAGTATATATATAGAGTAGATATATAGTAATAATCTAGTTCATAATTAAAGTTACACTTTCTATAATCTTGTAGTGCTCTCTCTCTGCTATATATCTTTTAAATATAAGAGGACCTTACCAATACTACTCCTAATGCCAGACTAACCTCCTAGAGCAACTTTACAATATATTAAATATTACTATACAATATTTAATTATTCTTAGCCTATCTCTAAAACTCTAGACCCTGGTATCCAGGACTATAGGGACAGAGATACACTAGTGTTAGAATGTATATATAGTGTAGTATACCCTTCTAAAAGCCTCATTCTAATCTCTGAGGATTCTCCTGGAGGTAAGTATAACTTATATTTTTGAACTGTAATTTAACTGAGGATTTTCCTAGAGTCACTTTATTCTAGTTGCTCTTACAGTAGATTAGGATTTTCTAAGTGGAGTTTCAAGCAAATGCAATAGACAGCTGCCTACTAGCTGCTCTCCTTTGTCCATTTTGACCTTCTATATAACTCTACTCCTCAAGTATGTTAGTACCAATAGAAAACCCTCAGGGCCTAGTCAATGTTCTGAGCTACCTTCAATATCACCTACAAGAGCTCACTAAAAAACAGAATATTTTGGAAAACAATATCAACACTGTTCTTGCTTTCTTGACAATCTAGCTTCAGTAACTCACTCAACTAGTCTTGTACTTCTCTCCTACTCTGGTTGTGAACACCTTTCTGTTTCTGGTATCTCAGTCATCACCTTCACCCTCTCTGGCACCAGCCTTCTCTTACTTGCAAGTATAGCCAAAACTTCTCTTTTTACTAGACTTTAATAAAAAGTAGATATATAGCAAAGTGGTCTGAAAACCTCTTCTACCAGAAAGTAAACACTAGTATTTTTCCTTTTTAGTCTTGGTTGGCCTTTAAACAGTAGTTTTGGGCCCAATTCTTTTTTGTCAACATGGAAGTAAATGCCACCAATACTTTAGAAAGGTCCTCCTACTACCAGAACAACTGGACAGTAAAGGACTATTTGAACTCTTTCTAGGCTTTGGTCTCAGATACTAGCTATTCCAATCTAAGGACTTTTGTTGTCAAATTCTGGAGAGGATTGTAGATAGGTATCCAAAACCAAATCATGACTATACTAGTTGGATATCCTAGCAATATAGACCCAAAGACATGATATAAAGCTACCAGAAGGATTAACTAAGCTTATCTGGCAAACAAGGTCTTTCAGTCCAGCCAATGGTAACTCCTTCTTTTTTCTACTCTAGTTTGTCCACCTCTTTTGTTAGTTATCTGTTCTCTTCTACCTGTAGCCTATTCTCTGCCAGTTCTAACTCTTCTGCCTCTACATCCTCCTCTTCCAACTCCATCTATAGCTATGGATATTAATACTACCTGGAAGCTCTATTCTGTACCTCCAAAAGGCTATTATAGATACAGAAATACAAACTACCTAGTAAAGAACTGTCTCTACTAGATGGACATAAGACTGTTAACAGCAGAGCAACAGAAGGAGCTAATAGAAGATCTTTTGGCCTTGAAAGACATGGTTTCAGAAAAAGAGAACCCTTTGGTAGAAGAGGATTTTGCATAATATAGCTGGTAAATAGTGTGCTCTAGTTGTCCCTAGTAAATAGGTTTTATGTACTTAACATAAAAGAATCCAATATAAGTACATATGAACCTAAAGCTGCACTCTTTTTTTCTTCTACTGTAATACTAGCAATTTGGAAACCAAAATAGAAAAAAAGACTTCTAAAGTAACTCTCCATAAGCATACTTAATATACATAGAGCCTTTCTAATCCTAACCATAGAGCTTTATACCACTGATACCAGTAAAGTCTACCTTATCAAGATACTTCTAGACTACAGAGTAACTGGAAGTTTTATTGACAGGGATTTTGTTTGCAACAAAGAAATCAACACCTAGAGTATCTCATATCCAATACCTATATTTAATATGGATAGTACCTCCAATGAGGCTAGACAAATTTCTAAAGTCATAGATGTTGTTCTTCAGTATAACACCCACTCAGAACAGATGCTCTTTGTGGTCTTTAGTCTAGGAAAACAAGACCTAATACTAGGATACCCCTAGTTTAAGGATTATAACCTAGAGGTTGACTGGCAGAGAGGTGAGGTACTGATAACTTGTTGTTTGTCCTAATATAAAGGATGTCAAACAATATAGAAGAAATATGCTATATAAAAAAGGCAAAAAGTTTGAGCAATAGATATCTGTTAGAATAGAGGGTTGCCTGTACTGGTAAAAAACACTGATAAAGAAGAATCTCTAACCAAGACTGATGGACATAATTAAAAGCTTAGAGATAGGCTATTTATAATATGGCTGCTACTAAGCTTTTTTATCAAGAAACTCTAAGCCATTACCATTACTTGTTAGTGCCTGGTGGAAGAAGCTTGTTATAGTATAGAAGTCCAGGCCATCTGTAGTCTGCTATTTAATTATGCCCAGGAATTTGAAATGGTATTTGCTAAGAAAGACTTTGACATCCTCCTAGAGCACCACCATTGGGACTATACCATTAAACTTCTTTTGGGCTTGGAGCCCAGGTCTTCTAAGATATATTTCTTATCTCCAATAGAACAGAGAGAGCTTAATGCCTTTCTAGAAGAGAACCTGTAAACCAGATATATCAGATTATTTAAGTTTTCCATGGTAGCTTCAGTATTCTTTATCAAGAAAAAGAACAGCTCTCTCTGTTTGGTCCAAGACTACTGAGCACTTAACTTTATAACTATTAAGAACAAATACCCTTTCTTGCTGATCTCTGAGCTTGTCTTGCAACTCTGTAGAGCCAAATACTTCATCAAGCTTGATATTTAGTGAGGGTTTGATAACATGTATATTAAGCCTAGCAATGAGTAGAAGACTACTTTCTATACTAACTATAGCCTGTTCAAACCTCTTGTAATATTCTTCAAAATAACCAACAGTCTAGTCATTTTCCAGACAATAATGAACAATATCTTCTGGGATCTCATTGTAGAAGGTATAGTAGTAGTCTATCTCATCTTTACTAGATTTATGAAAGAGCACATATAGACTATCTGGAGAGTATTGGAGATCCTGGCCAAATACAAGCTATTTCTACACTCTAAGAAATACAAGTTCCAGAAGGAGTGGATTAAATATCTAGGACTTGTTATCTTGGAGAACAAAGTCTCTATGGATACCATAAAGGTAGCTGGAGTCCATGAATGGCCTATCCCAGGGAACTGGATGGATGTCCAGGTATTTCTTGGATTTATCAACTTCTACCAAAGGTTCATCCAAGGCTTCTCTATGATAGCATGCTCTCTCTTTGATCTTATCCATTCTAACTAAGCTTGGATATAGGCTGAAAGGGAGTAGAAGACCTTTAACAATCTCAAGATAGCAGTGATCTCTACCCTGGTGCTGGTATTACCTTAGGACTCAGATCTTTTTAGGATTGAGGCCAATAGTTTAGACTTTGCCATGGGTACAGTCTTGTTCTAGTAGTCTCTACTGGATAGTAAATGGTATCTAGTGGCCTTCTACAGCAAGTCCTTATCTCTGGTAGAGTGCAACTATGAGATCCACAACAAGAAGATGTTAGTCATTATCTAGGCTCTGGAAGAGTAGAGACATTTTCTCAAAGGAGTAGTCTACTTAGTGAAAATATAGATAGACCACAAGAACCTGGAGTACTTTATGACAGCCAAGAAACTCAATTGTTGCCAAGCCTACTAAATTTTGTATCTTGCCCACTTTGACTTTTTTCTCTATTACCACTCTGGTTGCTCTATAGAAAAATCTAATATACTATCTCAAAGGCTGGATCATAGTAGTGGAGTCACTGATAACAAGAAAATTATCCTACTCTACCTAGAGCTCTTTACTATTTACATTCTCAAAGAAGTAGAGTTAACAAGGGTTGAACAGAAAGTGCTGTCCAAAATCTACCATAGCAACCACAAAGGAGATCTTGAAGAGTCTGTTGCTAAAGTAGTCTAGAAGCTTTGCTAATCTGCCAGCAGATTGATACACTCATTGGAATGGTCCAATATTAATAGGTTACTCTACTTTCAAAACAAAATTTACGTACTCTGGAACCTGGAACTACAAAGGTAGATTGTTTTACTATACTATAATTACAAGATAGCAGGACACCTCAGATGCTGAAAGATACTGGAGCTAGTATCCCACAACTACTGGTAGCTCCAGATGTTGAGATATATAGGCCAGTATATTAGCATCTACAATCTATGTCTTTACACCAAATCTATAAGACACTCTCTGACAGGTAAATTCTATTCTCTCCTAGTCCTGGAAGAGTAATGGGATATACTTAGCATTGACTTTGTAGTAGAACTCTCTGAGTCTGAGGATTGCAATATGGTTATGATAGTAGTTGACTTGATGTCTAAAAAGGTATACTTTATTCCAACTTATACAGTGGTCACTATAAAGAAAGCAGCAAGACTATTCCTCTATCATGTCTGAAAACTCTATGGATTCTCTCAATACATCATCTTAGACCATAGAGCATAGTTTGTAGCTCTGTTTACTAAAGAACTTTACAGACTACTAGGTATACAACTAATATCATCTATGGCCTAGCACCTCCAAATAGATGAATAGACAGAGAGAATCAACCAAGAGCTAGACCAATACTTCCAAATATTTGTAAATAAATGATAGAACAACTAGTACAATCTCCTGCTCTTGGTAGAGTTTCAGCATAACAATTATATCTATACAGCAACCTAGCAAACTCTATTTCTACTTGATACCAGATGAACCCCATGTATGGGCTTCAAACCAAGGCAGTATTCCTCCTGGCCAGAGACTGTCAATGAGTTTATGGAATAAATGAAGACAGTTGTTGAAGAGGCAAAGTTAGCAATCCAAAAGACATAAAAAGATATAGTCAAGTACTATAACCAGAGAAAGACTTCTGCCCCAATATTCCACCTTGGAGATTGAGTGTTCTTAGATGCCTTGAATATCAAGATAATGTGGCCCTCTACTAAGCTACTACACTGAAGACTCAGACCCTACCAGATAGAACAACAAGTGGAACCTATGGTCTATAGACTCAAACTGCCTCCAGTAATAAAGAAAATCTATTCTGTGTTTAACATGGTAAAGCTTTCTACTGCTCTGACTAGCCTAATCCCAGGCAAAAGACTAGAGTCCCTACTACCATCTATTATTATAAACAGAGAAAAAGAATGGGAGATAGAGAAGATCCTAAATAGTCACTGGTACTAGAGAAGATCCAATGTTTTAGTATTTGACCTTGTAGTAGACTTCTATTACAAATACCCAGCTACCCTGAGATACATCTACTAGATGGACTTCAATACCATTTTTAGATCCAGACCTGTTACTTCAAGATACAGTAATCTTGGAAGGGGGGTAAATGTAAGGGAACCTTACCAATGTTACCCTTGATACCAAACTAACCTTCTGGAGCAACCCTACAATATATTAAATATTACTATATAATATTTGATTACTCTTAGTCTGCCTCTAAAACTCTAGACCTTAGTAACTAGAACTATAGAAATAGGGATGTACCAGTACTAGAATGTATATATAGTATAGTACACCCTCTAGAAGTCTCATTCTAATCTCTAAGTATTCTTTTAGAGATGAGTATAACTTATAATTTCAGACTGTAATTTAACTGAGAATTCTTCTAGAGTTACTCCACTCCAGTTACCCTTACATTAAACTTCTTACTCTTGAATTTACCACTTCTTTGGACAATATTCTACTACTCTGAAATATATAACTACACATGTGACAGAAGATCAAGATACAGTACATGAGCTGAGATCAAGGTTATTCCACTTCTGCGTTGTTATTGTATTACCTCTGGACCAGTTGTAAAACTATAGAACCAAAGAACAATATCTTTTATTTCACTTAGTAGTGTGTTCTACTTTCTGACTTCATTCATTGTATCACTTCCTAGAACCCAGAGTATACACTCATAGTTTATTCATAGTAATTTACAGTATATTCCTAGTCTTCCTATACTACTATCCCTACCTATCTAATAATTGTAAGAGATAGACAAGTAGAGGTGTTTTTGTCATAGTCTTGGTGTCTAGGCTTCTTATTAGATCTTTTAACTCAGATATTGGCATTAGCTGGAGAAAATTCACTAAAGTTTTTGATA
>Ga0153919_100014_pt1 | contig 34185 bp, 24 predicted proteins | sample TSGA003MetaG_FD_104712 | JGI IMG/M metagenome (GOLD analysis project Ga0153919, IMG submission 104712) | Attine ant fungus gardens microbial communities from Georgia, USA - TSGA003 MetaG | ecosystem: Host-associated > Fungi > Mycelium > Unclassified | place: USA: Connecticut, Klassen Lab...
CACAAATCAACATACCTGAATCATATTATCTTCTATATCAAACTCTTGAATATTTCCTTCTCTAACATCCTGTAATATCTAATTAGAATTCATTTATCAACAATCAATGAAATTTGTTACTTATAACTCTTAGAATGTTTTTTTGCATATTCCTATCTATATTTAGGTCTCCATTACCACCTCTATTCTAGTGCCCTTCATAATCAAGAGCATTTGCATTTTCATTTCTCTATTCCTTTATTATTTAATGAATTTAAACCTCTTCTACCTGTCTCTATCTTTTAGCTTCTACTGTTGTAATATGTGCTCTAGGTTCCTGGATGGTCCTTTGTTATTGCTCAGTAAGTTGATGTCTACATAAATCAAGTATAGCATCCTCAAGAGTTTATGGAATATATATAGGAGTCAAGTAAAATCTTTTTCTTCCCTTTTCCTTATCTCTATTCTAAATAGAAGCTGGAGAAACATTTTAGAGCAAAGCAGGTAGATAGTTCTCTGAAATAACCACATGTTGTTGTGCTTGTTCCTCAGCTCTCCTAGCTTGACATTCTTCTTCAATAAAATCTATCTCTCATAATGATTTTACTATCTCACTTACAACTATCCTAAGAATAAAAGTATACTATTATTCATAAGAAGAAGATCTTTACTTTAAACAACTCTCTTAAGAAGCAGTTGTTATTCCCTTGCATATAAGGATCACAATAGACTCTAAGTACTAGATTACTAATAAAAAGGTATATAGGTATACTACTGCAGCACTGCTCAAGAAAACAGTCTGTTTAGAAAAGTAGATCTGAGTTTAGTTACACTAACCACACTCTACACTACAGTTGTAGAGTACTGTTTCCTTTATACCTAGGGCCTGGTATCTAGTTAAAGTATAGAAAAAGTAAAGAGGTAAAAGAACAAAGAAAAAGGATAGAGGATAGTAATTAAAAATAGAGAAGTCAATAAGCTAATACCATTACTATATATTTGTATATATTTGTTTCACTCTTATCCAATTTGGGTTGAATATAAAAAAAGAAAGGTTATAATGATTGAATTTACTATTTTAAATTTTTTTAAAATAAAAGAAAAAAAAAGAAAGTAAATTACAAATTTCTTTTCAATTTTCTCTGATTTTTTCTAATTTTTAATGAATTTATTATATTTTTAAGTAAAAAAAAAAAGTATAGGAATAATTAGATACAATTAATCAGTAAGTATCATTTCCATATTTGGTCTCACATACATAATAGACAAAGTTTTCATTTGGGCCTCCAGTCCAACTTGAACCCTTTATTAATTCTAAGTAAAGTTAATACTATGCTATCTATTAGATTACTGTACTCCCTTTCTTCAACAGTTTGTGTAAATATAACAGTAAGTAGTCTTGTATGTGTACTACAGTATGCTATACTTCTTTCCTTTAGCAGTATTGTCTGTACTGCATTACACTTCTTTCCTCTAATAGTTTATAGTATGCTATACTTTTCTCCTCTAATACTTTCCTTAATTTCCTGTCTTTTTTCTAATTTTTAATGAATTTATTGGAATATTTGAGTGAAAAAAGAGCTATTAGGTAAATCTTAGTTGTGATTAGGTAAAGCTTTGTTATGTTTATTCAGTACCATTATTTTCCATATTCTTTTCATATACATAGTAGATAAGGTTTTTATCTGGGCCTCTAGCCCAACTTAAACTTTCTATTAATTCTAAGTGGAGTTAATACTATATTGTCTGTTAGATTGCTGTACTTCCTTCCTCCAACAGTCTATGTAAGTATAACAATGAGTAGTCTTGTGTATGTACTATACTCCTTTTTTCTAGTAGTTTTGTCTGCAATGTGCAAAGTAAGTAGTATTACATACAGTCCGTTATACTTCTTTCCTTTAATAGTTTATAGTTCACTATATTTCCTTCCTCCAATAACTACCAGTAGTCTTGTTTGCAGTCTATTATACTATTTTTCTCTAATAGTCTACAGTATGCTATACTTCCTTTCTCTAATACTTTACCTAATTTTCTGCTTTTTTTCCAATTTTTAATTAATTTATTTGGATTTTTGAGTGAAAGAAAGACTATGGAAACAATTAGGTACATGATTTATCAGCACTATTATTCTACATATAATACAGCATACTTAATAGATTCTGTTTAGTAGCTTTACAGTTGTTCTATCTTAGTCAAAATTAATGCTAATTTCTTTTGCTTCTAGAAGTGATATTAAAATGAGATTTGATCTCAGACTAGGTATGTATAATGTATCTTTTAGAGTTACTTTTCTATTGATACCCTCTACCATTGCATTAAAGATGACATTTCCTCTACCAATAATATCAAAAATAGCCCTTTTTCCAACTGTTAGTCCAGTAATAGGTTGGCTCACTGGAGTATATGATATGAATAATGAATAGTTGATAAAATAATGGTCACTTGCTCTAGAGTCTAGTAAGGTAAGGGTCTCTATTCTGCTATTTGATTCTGTACAACAAATAATATACTCTTCAAATGCTTTTCTATCTATTTTTACCCTCATCTTGTCAAGTTCCTGCTCAACTTTTTGTCTAGAGCTGTTGATTGAGTTTTTGTCAGGAAATGAGGTTTCTTCAGAGGGTAGAGCAGTAAGTACCTTGAGTTCATTGTCATTTGTTGTTATTAAAGCAAAGACTGGTTTATCTTTCTCCTCTTCTATAGTGGCTATATTAGCTGTAGTACCAAATTTAAAACCTCTCTGTCTAGTGTCTATTGCCATTTCTCTAATTCCTTCTCTTTTGCCAAAACTAGATAAGAACTGCTCCTCCTTTTCATTTCCCTTCTAGTAGCACATCTCTATAATATGACCTCATCTTTTGCATTTGGAGTTTGAGCAGATAAGAGAGGTCCTTGGTCATTGTTTTAGGATCTTTGTTTGCAATGCCATAGTACTCTATCTTATGTGAGTGGGACAGTTTCTCTTGACTCTTGTGTTCTAGATCTAAACTCTAGAGATAGCTTCTGAAAATATTATGTTGATATCATAGAATACAGCTACAACAGAGTTCTATGAACTCAGTAGTAAGTTTATAACAATGTTCTTGAAATTCTCATCTGAAATATTAGCCTCTAGGACTTTTGTGCTTGACCATTTGTTCCACATGCTAGTGATGTAGTATCAAAGTTAGAGTTGTTGGTGTATGTCATATTTTATAGGTTTTGCTTAGCATTTAATCTGGCTATATCTAATGCCTTTTTATAGTTGTTGATATATAATGTTCAAGCTTGTACAGCAATGCTGTCAATATTAATCCCTTGACCTACAGGGTTTTTGGTATTGAACATGAGTAGTCCAAGTGTCCAGATATCATAGATAGTCTATTTCTTTAAAGACAATAAGTCAGAATTCTATAGGATTTCTACAGGTAGTTTTGTTAATATGGATGCTGATAATAGTTATTTATAGATCTACTAAGGTATCTATATACATCCCTTGAAATTGCTGCTACTTTGATTATTTGTTTTCAAAATAGCTAATTAGTTCTATCAAATTTGTTTTCATCTGCAAAAGTAGGTATAGGTCCTACTGAGTAGATATAGTGCTAAAGTATTTTGTTTAAGTGTTTTTTTTGGAGTTATTGGTGCTTAAGGCCAGGGCCTATAACACAAAAGTAAGTTAATTGTCTCAGATATCAACTAGTAGATTAATGGCTAAGATTCCTTCCATCAGGGTTTTTATACCTTTCTTTTTAAATGCTCAGTAATCTAGTTACCAGCTCTATCTGCTGTAGCGTGGTTATTGCTAGGTCTACAGTAGATATAGTGAGAGGTTGGTTGGTAAATATAGGTAGAGATCAGTAGTGGTTGATAGAAGTGATTAAGGTTGAAGTAGTAGTACTAGATGGTAATTGGTAGCTTTAGTATGTTGTCTTAGGTACCATTCCCTGTGTATTAGAGGAATGTTGTCCCAAATCTAACAAGGAAGAAGCTAGTAGAGGTAGAAATCCCCTCTAGTATAATAGAAGAATGGTAGAAAAGGTTAAATAGAAACCAAAGGCAGAGTAGAGTACAAGAGAGAATATTAGAGAAAAATATAGTGCACCTATAGAGACATATGCAGCCTAGGGGAGGCTTTGGTAGAGGATCATATAGAGAAAGAAGAGGACAGATTGTATAGAGAGAAAGAGACTAGAACTTTAAAGAAGGAGTATAGAGCAATTAAGGGAGATAGGGGCTAGAAAAAGACCCCAATGCAATAGATATCAATAGGGGAAGAGAGGGAGATAGAATATACTATGTATATAGAAAGTGGGGCCATATAGCCAAAAACTGTTGGCAAAGAAAGAGAAGAGAGTAGTAGAAATACTACAAGAGTCAGCAAAAGACAATAAAGGAGCTTCTAGCTAGTCTCCTCAAATATATACAGTATATTGCACCTAGAAAAACTGAAAAATAAAGTTTCTTATCAAGACAACATTGAGAGAGTAAGAGATATACAGTATATACTACAGCTACTAAGAGAAGTGTAAATAAAAGTAAGGCTGAAAAAACTAGAAAATCATAAAGGGATAGTAGTAAAAGTACTATTGGATAGTAGAACAACAGGCCTGTCTATTCATAGACATAAAGTTTGTAAAAGAGAAGAGATTTAAGCTAGAAAGACTAAAAAAACCTCTGCTGGTACAAAATGTAAATGGGACTATAAATATGAAAGAAGCAATCACTTATCAGGTAGAATGCAATATGTTCTTTAAGGAATATGTTGAGAGGACATAAATAGATATATGCAATTTGAGAAAGACAGAGGTAATATTGGGTATACTATAGTTAGTTGTCTATAACCCAGAGATCAACTAAGAGAAAAGAGAGGTGAAAATGATATGGTATTCATTGATATATGGAAAGAAGAAGCAAAAAATACAGGAGAAAAGGCAAATGAGAAAGATAAAGAAAGAAAAAACAGTAGAGGAATTGGTATCTAGGAGATTTTAGAAGTAGAAAAAGGTATTTAGGAAGGAAGAATCAGAAAAAATATCTACTAGAAAGCCATAGAACCATGCAATAGAGTTGAAAAAGAGATTTGTGCCAAAGAAGGGAAAAGTGTATTTACTGTCAAGAGAGAAAAGAGAGGAAATACAAGTATTCATAGAGGATCAACTACAAAAGGGATATATTTGGCTGTCAAAATTGCCACAAACCTCACCAGTCCATTTTGTAGCAAAGAAGGATAGAAAAAGAAAAATAGTGCAAGACTATTGCTATGTAAATCAATAGATAGTAAAGAATGGGTACCCTCTACCTTTAATTACAGATATCTTAGATAGAATAGGAAAAAAGGTGTTCACAAAACTTGATCTTAAATGGGGATACAATAATGTGAGGATCAAAGAAGACAATGAATGGAAGGTAGCATTCATAACATATATTAGGGTATATAAACCAATAGTTATGTATTTTGGACTGACAAATTCCCTGGCTACCTTCTAGACCATAATGAATAATCTATTCCAAGATATAATCAATCAAGGAAATACAGCAACATTTATTGATGATATAATAGTGGCTATAGACACTAAAAAAGGGCATGATAAGCTGATAGAGGAGATATTGAAGAAACTAGAAGAAAATGATCTGTTTGTTAAACCAGAAAAGTGTTGGTGAAAAGTAAAAGAGATAGAATTCCTAGGTGTGGTAATTAGATCTTGGGGTATGGAAATGCAAAAGAAGAAAGTGAATGGAGTTCTATGCTGGCCAGTACCAAAAAATATAAAGAAAATGCAAAAGTTTCTAGGGCTTGCAAACTACTATAGGCAATTTATTAAGGACTTTGCTAGAATTGCAGCTCTTTTGCACCTACTAATTAGAAAGAAAGAAAAGTGGAGGTAGAGAAAAAAACAAAGAAAAGCATTTAAGAAATTAAAAGAGATGTTTACAATAGAGCTAGTCTTAGCTATCCCAGATTTAGATAAGGAGATGAAAGTAGAGGTATATACCTCAGACTATACAACAAGAGAGATACTATTGGTAAAATGTGGGAATAAAAAGTAAAAGCTAGTTGTCTTCATCTCTAAGTTATTAAATATGACTAAATAAAACTATAAAATCCATAACAAAGAAATGCTAGTAGTAATTCAGTATTTGGAATCATGGAAACACTACTTAAAAAGAGTGAAAGTAAAATTTGAAATCTGGACAAACTATAAAAATCTCTAATACTTTATAACTAGTCAAAAGTTAAACTGGAGACAAACTAAATAAGTGTTATATTTATCACAGTTTGACTTCACTCTTAAGCACATCCCAGAGAAGAGTATGAGAAAGACAGATAGGTTGAGCAAGAGACTGGATTAGTAGAAGGGGATGGAAAACAACAACCAAGACTAGATACTAATCAAGCCAGGGTAGATAAAAAGGATGAAAACATTAGTAGAAAAAAATAATCTAAGGAAAAAGATCAAAAAAGTATAGAGGGAACATAAGAAGATAGTAAAAGCAGTAGAAAAACTAAAGAAAATAAAAATGAAACACTGAGAAATGAGAAATAAATGGTTGAAGAAGGACTAGTCATGAAAGAAGAACAAATATATGTTCCAGAAGGAGAACTAAGGAGAGTAATACACTTACATCATGATACACTAGTAGGAGGACATAGGGGAAGATAGAAGACAATAGAGTTGGTTACAAGAAACTATTGATGGCTAGAAGTGACAAAGGAGGTGGGAAGATATATGGAGGAATACAATGCTTGCCAATAATATAAGAATAGAAGTGAGGTCCTAGTAGGAAAACTAATGCCCAATGCAATTCCAGAAAAACTATGGAGTCATATTTTAGCAGATTTTATTACCAAGCTATCTTTGGCATAGGGCTATGATGCAATTTTAGTAGTTTGTGATTGGTTCAGTAAAATAGCTTACTTTATACCAACTACAGAAAAAACATCAGTAGAAGAACTTGCTAGACTGTTTAGGAACTACATCTAGAAGTTGTATAGACTTCCAGAAAGCATCATATCAAACAGAGGAGTGCAATTTGCAACAGAAATAATAAGAGAGTTAAACAAATTGTTGAGAATCCAGATAAAGCCATTGACAGCCTATTACTCTCAAACAGATAGACAGATAGAGAGAATCAATTAGGAACTAGAATAGTATTTGAGGGTCTTTATTGATTATAGGCAGGAGCAGTGGCCAGAGTGGCTGGGGACTACTGAAATGGGATTTAAAGAAAGAAAAAAAGGAAAATTTAAGATAGCAGAAAAGTTTGTAGAAAAAATAAAAAAAAATCTAAAGAGAAACAAGAGCAGTACTGGAGAAAGCACAAGAGAAGATAAAAAAATATATAAACAGAAAACAAGAAGAAGTAGAAGAATACAAATTTGGGGACTTGATACTATTAAGTACAAAGGATCTTAAATGGCAGATAGTAGGAAAAAGGTCAGAAAAGTTGACAAAGTAGTTTGTGGGGCCTTACAGGATCAAAAGAATTGTCTTGACCAATACTATAGAATTAGAGCTATCTAGTTCTATTAAGATACATTCTATAGTTAATGTAAGTTGAGTATAGTTGTACAAACCCCAAGTAGAAGGATAAAAGAAAATCCCACCAAAACAAGTTATTATTGAGAAAAAAGAGAAATTTGAGGTAGAAAAAATACTAAATAAAAGAGTAGTTAGAAGAAAGAAAAAGTTCTTAGTATAATAAAAGTGGTATACAGTAGAAAAGGATACTTGGAAAAGTAAAGAAAACCTAAAGAATGGTTAAAGAGTTTAAGAGAGAGTATGGAGAAGAGGCTAAAGAAGTATAGCAACAAGAAAAAGAAAAAGACAAAAAGGTGTTCTCAAGAGAATTACTGGAGAGATTTATAGTTAAAATCTTGTAGGGGTGATCAAATAAGAAATACAAAAGATAAAGAGAAAAAAGATAAGAAGAAAACTAAAGACAATAGAAAAATTTCTCAGAACAAGAAAACTTGAAGAGAAGGTTATGTTATAAAACAATTCCTAAAGAAAAAACTATTTTTTGTGCATTTATTAATCTAATGGGAAATATCTAGGAATATAATATGAAAAAGATATAAATAGTATGGAAAGAATTATGTAAGATATATATAGTTATTAGTAAAAGTCATATGATCATGGGAGACAAGTGCACAGACCAACAAACATTTGTATAAGTAGTTAGGGCAATTCAACAGAAAACTTTATCAAGTTTTTCCTGAATAACTACCTTGACTGGTTGAGGAGGAAGAGGCACCCTTAAGACTACTATTGCTGGTAGGGACATATTCTAAGAAGATACAGGAATATTAGTAAAGAAAGAGGGCCTTTTATTGTTCTTGCTCTTTTTATTAGTTATAGTAGTAAAGAGAGCTTTCTTTACTACTGGTGGTTTGTCAACTGCTATCTTTATATTTGGAGATGGCTCCTGAGATAAGTTAGAACTATAAAAGGTCCTCATTGTCTCTACAAGAGAAAGAGCATCAGTCTGAAATGAGATTTTGAAGTAATCCTATTCTATTATAGATATAGCCTGGAACAGGTACTATATAAGGGAACCTGCTCCTATAATAGAAGAAAACTGTTCAATTGGATGGCTTTCAATAGTATGCTTTTGAATAAAGTATACAATATACAAAATAAACAAAGTGAGAACTCTAGTATTAGTCTCTAGATAGCTACAGTGACCAGAAAGAGATGTAATACAATAGTTACTATTCTAGAAGTCACTATCATATATAATATCAGATATAACAATATCACTTATTCTAGTTGTAATATCTAAGGTAAGCTGTTACTGTAATAGATGACTAATATGTTATGGTCATCTATCATGTTACAGATGTCTGACCCTATACTACTACCTTCCAATTGGGACAATGACTTAGCTGTTCCATGATTTGTGCCATGAAGTATCAAACTAGTTGACATAAAGATCTGGGGGGCAGAGACTACCCTAGAGATAATATCTCTGCTCTTTTCAGACACAACCTGGTTATTCCAACTCATAAAATGTGTTCTTCCTTCAGAAGTAAAGGAAAAGGAGGCAACAAAGAGCTGGAGAGAGACAACTCTATAAAAGAGCTTGCCTATAGTAACTTTTGAGACAGTAAATGTTCTGGAACTAGAACTAACCTTTTCTTTATTACTTTCCTCCTTTTCAGAGGTAGAAAAGAGCTTAGAAGATGTTTTTTTAGAGTTCTCAGCAGCAGAGACACTCTTGGAAAAGTGTCTAACAGTATGACAAGCACATGAGCATCCTCTGGGATAAATGTATTTGCTAGTTCTAGAACTGATACAAAAGATAACATTGAGTGAGTCTGAAGACTCACTAGTACTAGAAGAGATAACCTGAAGACCAGAAAGACGAGCATTAGTAGTAGACAATTTATTTCAAATATTTGGTTTAACCATAATGGTAGTTATAGAAAAAGAAGGATAAGTATCAAACAACTCAAGAAAAGTGTTGTGAGTAGTTCTAAAAACAACTATAGATATAGAGAGAAAGATAGTGAAAAAGAGAAAAAACTAAAGTAAATTATATAGGAAACATATAACCTATCTCACATATGAAACTCTTGAAAAAGAACTGGAACTGGAACAAGAGGCATTAAACCTTTTCTAGAAAAAACTTAATAAAAAAGAGAAAAATAAAAACAAGATATATGATAAAAACAACTAGTAAAGCAAAAAACTATGACCAGTGGAGTAAAAGAATATTCTAGAGAACACATGGAAAGGGACAGAATAATGGTGAGAATACCAACTTTGAATAGCAAAGAGAAAATAGTAGTATTCTTGTCCAAAGATAGAACAAAAAAAAGAAAAAAAAACCTTACAAAAATTTACAAAAATTTTAACAAACCAGAAATAGAATCTATTAAGTATATGAGACTGAACATAGGATGATGCCTGCTGAGCCAATGCTTAGCCAATGCTTTACAAGCATTTGTCAGTACATTTTCTCTTTTTTCCTCTAAAAATTCTACTAAATTCATTAAAAATTAGAAAAAATTCAGGAAAAATCAGAAAAAAGTACAGAAAATTAGGCAAAGTATTAGAGGAAGGAAGTATAGTGGACTGCAGACAATACTACTGCCAATTATTAGAGGAAAGAAGTATAGCAAACTAAAAACTATTGGAGGAAAATAGTATAATAGACTGGAGACAACTTACTTACTGTATATGTTGTAGACAAAATATTGGAGGAAAGAAGTATAGTACACTATAGACAATACTAAAACTGTTAGAGAAAGAGAGTACAGTGACCTAACAGACAACATAATGTCAACTTTACTTAGAATTAGTAAAGGGTTCAAGTTGGGCCAGAGGCCCAGATGAAAATCTTATAGAGCATATTGGACAAATAGTCAGACTTAGTCACATAAGTAGTAAACCCAGAAAATATAGAACACATGAATTTTTTTAGTCAGTCTAGAAATAGAAAAACAGAAATAGAGAAAACAAGAGTATAACTAAATGACAACAAGAATATAGATGTCTAAATTTTTAGATTCTGAGAATAGAAAACACTAAATACTACAACCTTTCTCTTTTCCCTTACTCTTGTCTTTAATGTTTCCTCTACTTCTACTCAACCTCTAAGACTAGAAATAAACAGAAGAGTTAAGGCCAGACTCAGCAAGAATGCATTAATAATATTTCTCAAAAGTTAGAGGATTGAAAAGAAAGATGAGACTAAAAGAAACAAGAGATAGCAGCTTAAGAAGAAAAATCTTCTAATAGATCACAAGCAGCTTAAGCAGTATCAAATACAAGATTCTCAGCTGTAGGGTTAAAGACAAGGCAAGGTCACTCTCAACCCAATACTCTGGATTATCTTCAAAATATAAACAAGCAATAAGTAGTTTATTAGCAAACTCAGAAACCTAACAATAATAGAATGATAAAACTGTCTCAAGAGTGTTATAAGTGACTGAAACATAGTTCTAGGCTAAAGTAAGATTGTGAAGACAAGAACTAATATCTAGATAGTAGAAATAGACATGTTAGATAGAAAATCAAGAAAAATTAGAGAATCTAAGATATACACTAAGTACTAGTGAAACTGGAAGCATGCATTTGTTCAGCCCAGAACTGACAAGTGGTTGCAGACTGCTAATGAGTATAGTGCACAGTATGGAAGGCTGAGCACTCCCTACAAGGCTTGGAACCATCAACAAAATAGAACTAAGAAGCAATAGAAGAAGAACAAGCAGTATGAGAGACAAAAGGCTAAGGGTAACAAGTAGGATAACCAGAAGAAAGGCAAGTCAAGCACTCAAGATATCCAGTAGGGCCCTAGAACATAAAAGGATAAAGAACAATACTATCACAAATAAAGAAGAAAACTTACAAGATTCTCTTGTAAAGGAAAAGAAAACAATATAGATATAAAATCAAGATAAGGATGACCAGTGGAAAGACTATAAAATAAAAAAATATTATGATCTAGAAACAAAATATGGTTAGTAAAGTATAAAAAGAAAGAAACCAAACAGAGACTACTTACTAGTAGTGGCTAGTTTAGGAGAAAAACCTAATGATAGCTTGAACTAATAGTAGAAAACTTAGATTTTTTTGAAGAAACACCAATAGTAGAAGAGAAATCAGTAGAAAAAGGATGTTTAGCAGCTTATTTTGGACAAAGAGCTCTAGAAGAAGGTAGTGGTAGTAAAGAAGATCAAACTGTACTCTTTGACTCTATCTCAGAAGTAAGATCTAAGTTGACAGCTGAAGGCAGAATAGGCAAGTGATGACAAGAATGGGGGCATCAGTGAGAAGAGGCTATATGCATTACAATGGAGTATTGGCAGAGCTTTTGCTTGGGAAGATGATCACAAGAGAATACCTGAGAGCAAAGACTAATAGTAGGAACAGCTAAAATAACAAGGCTAAAGTGGAATAAAAAACAAATAAATATATATATAAAATAAAAATAAGAAAAACCTACTAGTAGAGGTACTATACCTAGGAGTACTAGTTGGAAAGACTAAAATCATAGACAAAAGTATCAAAATAGATATCTCAGAAAAACTAACATTGATCTCTCCAGTAGTAACACTACTAGAAGTTAGAAGAGATATAGCTAGTAGAACTAGATTGATAGTATTTGTAATAGTAGCATCAGGTATTAAAGCAAGAGAGGTAGGAGAGACCACTATATAGTGATAAGAGACAGGACATCAATATAGAGACTTAGTATAGATTACAGTAGATCTTGGCCAGGCATTTTGGATAGTAGTATCAATAGTAGAGAACTAGTAGAGAAAGCTGATAGAAGTGTGAGAGCAATAGTAGCTAGCTATATATCAGAAGGCACAGTATGAAGAATAGTTGAGACAACATGAGAGGAATTTAAAACAGTAGGGTTGGAAGAAGGTTGGCTACCCAACAAGACCAGAAGACAGTCAAGTTGAGCTTTAGAGAAGAAATAAACAGTCACTCCTATAAGCCATGTTTATAACTGCTCAAGGAAATTTGACATCAATCTCTAAAAAGTAGAATTAGAACAGAAGGGTAATAGTAACTAAGTGTAGGTACTAACCAGAGAATGACAGGCAAACATATAAAAGAAACAAGAACAAGTCTAGAGAAGAAAAAAATTTTCACATTAAGCAGTAATAATTAGTCAGTATTAATAAGTGATCAATAAGTAAAGTACTTACTCTGGGAATACCACACTACTGCCTGTATCCCAAGATTTTAAAGAACTATAGTAGTACCAGAGGTTATAAATATAGATTAATATTTAGTCCAGAAATAGTTCTTGAAGAAAAGTCAGTAGCCAGAGCACCAGATACCTGAAAAGCAGAAACAGACCTTTACAGAATGATCCAAAAATTACCTTTACTAGTCTTGAGAGTATGACTGAGAGCAGTTATTTATAGTAAAGGGGAAATGTTATGCTGTCAATAAATTTTCTGCAGATTTATAATATAGGATATGCTTTATACTTCTAAGTTCAGTATTAAGTTTACTCTAGAAGCCTCCTACAAGTTCTTAGCCATATAAGAGAATCTTTAGAAAGACCTTTTCTACTATACAATAATCAAATTATTATTTACCAATTAGTGGCTAGCATCAGGTTGATTGGAGGCAGACTATTTAGAGTTTATACTCTAGGACTCAGAAACTTTGGTTATACTCTAGAATGTTATATACTTTGAATGTAGAATGAACTTAGATAAGTATAAATGTCACAAACTTTATTTGGACCATAACTCTGGGAATACTTGACTGATTTCAACAATATAAATGACCACTAAAAGTCCTTAAGAAGACCTTTCAAACAATATCAAAAATATCTCAAGGCAATTAGTATTTACCAAGCTATCAGTAGATTAGTTGGCAATTACTAAGTCACCAGACACTAAATTGCTAATATCTCAGGAACTATTTGACATAATTGTTTGCTTCAATAACCATTGTGAAGCTCTCTTCAATGCACTTCTTTTAGTTATTAATAGACTCTGAGGCAATAAGATCCTATAGAGATACAAGGTCCTCAATATTTGCACATAATACTGATCTTTACCCATAGATTATCATCTGTTCTTGAATAGAACAAAGGACTGCCCTAAGATAGTTAGGTTATCTCTATTTCAAGAACAATAGCACTCCTATATGTAGAACAATAGGTAGTAATTATGTGGTGGTCTGTTCTAGTGGACAGACTACTACAATTATGTATTTAAGGACTTTATATCTAAGAATAAACCTTAGACTTAACAACATCTTTTGCTACTTGTCTAACTTTGCTTTTTTGTGCTTTCTGATTATCAAATCAACCAATCACAAATCAGTAAGTGGCCATTTGTGATAATAAAGCCTAAATTACCAATCAACAAGTCTATTAACAGATTCTGATTGTCTCAGCATAGGTTTAGCAAAAGTATCATAATATAGCCAGAATAACTAAGTCAATATTTATTTTTCTTTTCTTTTAATTAGATAATTGGTGAATGTACAAGAGAAAATAACCTAGAAGAGATATATAGGACTTTGTAAACAGAAGTAAATACCAAATATATATAAGTAGTAAATAATAATCAAATAGGAACTCTATTGAGTTCTCCTTATCAACTTGGACTAGAAGTGGAACTAAATTATCTCAGCTATATTCTTATACTAGAACTTAATTTTTTTTATTAGCATCACTCATTACAGAGCCCTGCCAACTTACTCTCTTATCTTTCTTGGTACCTGAGTGATACAACTTAGAACTACTATAATATAGCTGGGCCCTAGACTTAAGGGGGCTTAATAGTCAGTTAGGGACCATTAGTGAAAGCATAGTACCAAGCTTAGGTATTGTGTCTAAGATCTGACTTGCTAATTGAGTAGTATTACCAGTAGTTACTTGTATCTTTTCACTTTATAAGCCTTGTACTAAAGTTCTATTGTAGGCTGTATATGCAGAGAAGTAACACCACATCCTTAGAAAGGTATTTAGGTTAGAGATCCTCTTCTTGGGGTGATAGTATAACCATAGTATTAGAACAGTAGTAAGTAAGACAGTAGGTATCTAGCTAAATAAAGATCTTGTGCTCTAGTAGACATAACATTAGTGAGATCATTTCCTATTTCAACTTCTCTGGAAACATAGTACCATATCTCTAGATCAATACAATTCTCTTATGAGTAGCATACTCAATCAACAGCATGCCTTTACCAAACTAAGGGCAGAATTAGAAGGAAGAGATGGAAGAAAGTGTTAGAGCTGTGAAAAGTTTGGATATCTGGTCCATAACTGTAGGAACAAGAATGAGAAGGAGAAGCCAATTTCCAGGAATAAATTTGAAGTGTTGTTGAGTAGAGTGATAAGATATAAAGTAAAAGAGGAAGTAAGAATAAGAAAAAATAAGACAGTAAAGGAAGTTAAATACTTCAGATGTTGGGGTATTAAGTACTTCAAATGGAAGTGCCCAAATATTGAAGTTGAGAAAAAGAAAAAAAGAGATGAGAAAGTGATGTATGTGGCTAGCCTGCAAAAGGCACAACAAGAAGAAAGGCCAGTGTACTTCTTATGGAAAAAGGTATAGAAATATAGTAGTATATAGAGTATGTTCCCAAGAAGTGCAGTATTAGAGCAGAGAGAGTAAATAACCAGATGGGAAGTTATGACATTTGTGGAGTGTGGAGAGTGCAACTACAAAGATACCAAGATTCATGAGAACCAGGGATAAGGATTTATTTTTGGTGAATATTTAAGAAATGTATGGTACAGCAGTTGCCTTGAAGCATAAAGATGGAAAAAGATATAGCAAGAGAAAGAGGAGCAGTCAATGTAAAGTGTAGTTGGTGTAGAAGGAAAGATACAGTTAAAGGAATATTAGAGAAGGATAGAAAAAGAATTTTGTATCCAGAATGTGAGACTAGGAAAAAACAGCCATGGTAAAACTGGAGGGTAGCAGTATGCCTTATACAGAGAGAAACATAGTAAAGCAGTATATAGACAGAAGTTCCAAAAAATGCAGCAAGAGAAGAGGGTATAGAGAAGAATATAAGAAGAATACTTAAAATGTTGAGAAAAGTATAGTTGAACATAGGAGTAGAGAAAGTAAATATATATAAAGGCATAATAGTAAAAGCATTCTTGGAAAGTAGTACAACAGGAATGTTTATAGATAAAAAAATAATAGCTAGACATAGATTTAGACTACAGAAACTAGAGAAACTGGTAATAGTAAGAAATGTAAATGGTATAAACAACAGTGAAAGAGCAATTACATATTAGATAAAAGTTAATGTGTACTATAAAAACTATGTTGAAAGAATAAGAATAGATATATGTGACTTAGAAAAAACAGATATAATATTGGACATACTATGGCTATAAGTCCATAATCTAGAAATTAACTGAAAGACAAGAGAGGTTAAAATAATGAGATATCTACCACTATAGAAAAAACACAAAGTTGAAAGAAGAGAAGAAAGTAAAGAAAGAAAAACAAGTAGTTACTCTAGAGGAAAAAAAGATTGTAAGGTGAGCTATGGACAGTAAAGAAAATTAGGAAAGAGAAAAGGAAATTAAGATAGATTATAGGAAAATTAAAGAAATGGTTTCAAGGAAATTTCTAAAGTAAAGGAAGGTATTTGGGAAAGTAGAGTTAAAAAGAATGCCTATGAGAAAAGTCTAGGATTATGCTATAGATCTCAAGAAGACATTCAAACCTAAGAAAGAAAAGATTTATCCATTATCAAAAGACAAAAGAGAAGAGATCCAAAAATTTGTAAACAACTAACTTAGAAAAGAGTACATTAGACCATTAAAATTCCCTCAGATGTCACTAGTGTTCTTTGTGGCAAAGAAAGATAGAAGTAAGAGAATAGTCATAAACTACTATAGTTTAAACAACCAAACAGTAAAAAATAACTATTTGCTACTATTAATTATAGATTTAATAGATACAATAGAAAGTAAGAAGGTATTCACTAAAATAAACTTATAGTGGAGGTTTAATAATATGAGAATTAAAAAGAGAAATAAGTAAAAGAGAGTATTCATAACACATATAGAATTCTTTGAACTAACAGTTATGTTTTTTGGGATAACAAACTTGCTAGCTATATTCCAGACAATAATGAATAAAATCCTAAAAGATATGATCAATAAAGGAAAAGTAGCTGCATTTGTAAACAATATATTGGTTAGGACAAAAACAGAAAAAAAATATAGTGAAATTATAGTAGAAGTATTGAGAAGACTAGAGAAGAATGATTTATATATAAAGCCAGAAAAATATATATGGAAAGTAAGGAAAATAGAGTTTTTAGGAGTAGTAATAGGACCCAATGATATAAAGATAGAAAGAAAAAAAGTAAATGGAGTGTTAAGTTAGCTAAAGCCAAAAAATATTAAAGATATTAGAAAATTCCTAGGCCTTGCAAACTATTATAGAAGGTTTATTAAGGATTTTGCTCAAGTAGCCAGGCCAAGTAATATGTTAACAAGAAAGAATATGAAATAGTAGTAGGAAGAGGAACAACAACAAGTATTTGACAAGCTTAAGAAAATTTTTACAACTAGACCAGTATTAGTAGCCCCTGATCTTGATAAAGAATTCAGAGTAGAAGCAAATGCATTGAATTATGCTACTGGAGGAGTACTATCAATGAAGTATTCAAATAAGTTGTGGAGACTAGTTGCTTTCATCTCAAAATCTCTAAGTGATACAAAAAGAAATTATGAAATATATAACAAAGAAATATTGGCAATAGTTAAATGCTTGGAGATATAAAAATACTTCCTAAAAAGAATAACAACTAAGTTTGAGATTTGAACAGATTATAAAAATCTTGAATACTTTATAAAGGCACAGAAATTGAATAAAAGACAAGTAAAATAGGTATTGTAACTATTAAGATTTAATTTTATGCTAAAGTATGTTCTGAAGAATAAAATAGAAAAAGCAAATAGCTTGAGTAAGAGACCAGACTAGAAAGTAGGAGTAGAAAGAGACAATGAAGATGAAATATTGGTAAAGTCTAAGTAGCTAAAAGTTAGGAAAACAAAAAGAATAGAAGTAATTGTAAAAGAAGTAGATTTATTAGAGAAAGTAAGGAAGTTAAAAGTAAAAAACAATGAGGTAGTCAAAGCAATAAAAGAAATGAAACAAACAGAGGTAAAAATGCTAAAAGATAAAAAGTGAAGAAAGATAAATGGTATAATGTATAAAAAAAAAGTGTATGTGTCTAAAAATAATATATTGAGAGCAGAGATAATTAAACTGCATTATGATATACCAGTGGGGGAATATAAAGAACAGTAAAAGACAGTAGAGTTAACCACTCAAAACTTCTAGTGGTTAAGAATAACTAAAAAGGTAAAACAATATATAGAAGAATATAATTCTTGCTAAAGAAACAAAAACTGTACAGAATAGCCAATAGGCAAATTAATGCCCAATTCAATATCTGAGAAACCTTGAATACATATATTGGCAGATTTCATCACTAAACTGCTATTAGTACAGGAATATAACTTAATCTTAGTAGTAGTAGATAGATTAACAAAAATAGTCTATTTTATTCCTATTATAGAAAGAATATCAGCAAAAGGGCTAGTTAGGTTGTTTAGAGATAACATATGAAAGTTACATAGATTACCTAAAAGTATTATCTTAGATAAAGAACTCTAGTTTGTGGTAAAATTAATGAAAGAGCTAAATAGGATATTGGAGATTAAAAGCAAAATGTCAACAGCATTCTACCCTTAGACAAATGAACAAACAGAGAAGGTTAATCAAGAGTTGGAACAGTATTTAAGGATGTTTATCAACTATAGATAAGAGCAGTAGCTGGACTAGTTAAAAATAGCAGAGTTTGTATACAACAATAAAGTACACTCAAGTACAAAAATATTGCCCTTCAAAGCAAATTACAGGCAAGATCCTAGAATAGGATTTAAAGTAAGAAAGAAGGGGAAGTATAAAGAAGCAGAGAAATTTGTGATGAAAATAAGGAAAATTCAGAAAAAAACAAAAGCAGCACTAGAAAAAGCACAAGAGGAGATAAAAAAGTATACAAATAGAAAAAGAGCAGAGGTCAATGAGTATAAAGTAGAAGATCTAGTAATACTAAGCACTAAAGATCTAAAATATCAGATGATCAAAAGAAAAACAGAAAAGTTGATAGAGAGATTTGTAGAACCTTATAAGATCAAGAAGATTGTATCAACAAATACAGTAGAATTGGAACTGCTGGCTACTATTAAGATACATCCAGTAGTCAATATTAGTAGAATACAAAGATAAGGCAAGTGAAGAGACAAAGAAAGAAGCAGCCTACTCCAGTTATAATTGAAAGAAAAAAAGAATGGATGATGGAGAAGATATTGAATAAGTGATGGATCAAAAGAAAGAATAAATATCTAGTATAATAAAAGGGATTTATGGTAGAGTCAGATACTTGGGAAGGAAAGAAAAACCTAGGTAATATAAAGGAGATAATGGAGGAGTTTGAAAAGGAATACAAAAGAGACATGGAAGATATTAGAAGACAAAAAAGAAAAAAAGGAATATTTAAAAGAGGAGAATTGCCAGAAAGATTTACAGCAAAAAAGCTATATGAATAGATAGATAAAAAGTATAATGAGGAGTACTGGACAAGATTAGAAAGAAATTGGAGACATTGGAAGGGAAGACCAATCAGAAGATAAAGAATATAAGAGCGACTAGAGTAGAGTAGACTCTAGGAGAAACCTCAGTTATATAATTAGACTCCAGGATGCATTTATACTTACCTCCAGAAGAAACCTTAGAGAATAGGATAAGGCTTCTAGAGAGTAATCTATACTATATATACTACTTCCCTAGTTATAGACTGTTTTAGCAGTCAAGAATAAGAATGTAGGAGTGGACAACTAATTAAATATGAGGTAATTGGAATTTAATTAGTTGCAGGATTACTCCAGTGCACTACTACTAGTATGTCAGGAGTGAGACTTGGTATAGTCCCCTTACAAAGAATAATAAAAACAATCAAAGAAAAAGATAAAGAAATTGGCCAAGAAGAATCTAGACTTAGGGAGTGAAATAAAGAAAACAATGAAATAGGCAATATATGGAACCTATATGAAGAACTATGAAGAAATCCTTGGGACAAAAAACCTTGAGAAGAGGGTAGTATTATGACATGGCCAAAATGGCTAAGTTAATATTTATTTTAATTTTATTTTAATTTTAATTAGATAATCAGTGAATGCAGAGAAAATGACCTAGAAGAGATGTGTAGGACTTTGTAAACAAAAGTAAATACCAAATATATATAAATAGTAAATAATAATCAAATAGAAACTCTATTAAGTTCTCCTTGTTAACTCAGACTAGAAGTAGAACTAAGTTGTCTTAGCTATATTCTTACAAAAAGAACACAATGTTGTGTTAGATCAACATGTGAGCTGGAACATTTGTACATGTTAAAGCCAGTTTCTAGATTGAATTTGGGATAGAAAATAGCTGAATAAAAAGTTGTAAGAGAATGTTTAGAGATGGTAGTATAGAAGTAGAGCAGAAGCACATGGTGGTGACAGGTTAGTATACTGTATCAGAAGGAAAAGTTAAGAGGGTTTACATGGCAAGATTGTATAGTAGAGCAGTAAGGGAGGATTAGTGCCAAGTTTTCTTTTTATATCAATTAAGTCTCAAACATTTGTAATTTCTAATATACTTCTCAGAGTAGAGAGTGATGGGCAGGGTTTTCTTGGCCCTTGCCTTCATTTTAGAAGCTCTTGAAATTATTAAATGTGATTTTTTTGAGTATATAAGAAGTGATCTTAGTGAGAGGTTGAGTTGGTGAATGAGTTTTATATCTATACTCTACTCTTTCTAAAAACAAAATATAATAGTAACAACCTTTGACAAGATAGCAGACTTGGAAAGTCTAGCTAGTTATTGGCTCAAATCATATATACCTATAAGGTTTGGTATTAGAGGTGCAGATGAGAGCTTGTCTGAGTATGGTAAGATTCAGAGATAGTTTATTAACTACTTTCATAGTGAGCTTGTTATAGTATATAAAGATTGGCATCTTAGAAACACTATATGAAACAGATCTAGATTGACCTTATAATCATTTTGACTATTTTTACATTATAGATAAGCTGTGCTTCCTTTTTTTAATTTCTTTCTAATATCTCTACTGCTTATTTATCTCTTTAGTATGTAATTGAGAACTATCACCACCCTTTTCCCACTTTGCTTGTTATAGTAAAAATCTTTTTTGCCCTTTTCAATATATCCACAGCTAGAGCAACAATAGTACTTTAGCTGGCACCAGTACAATCAGGACCCCACCCAGGAGAAATTCTCATAAGAAAAACATTTAGAATAACTTCATAATATCTCCAAGCCTCATATAACTTGATCTTTGGATAAGCACCTACAGAAAATCAATCTACATTATCTCAAGTACAACAAACTCACCCAATAAAATATCCATTTCCAGATAAGTTTGATAGAAAACCAAGAAATTATAGAAGATGGAGAGAAGACTATAGAATCTTTGTTGTGGTACATCCTAAACAATTCACAAACAATCATACTGTTATTATGTTTATGCTCTATTCAATCACTGAAACAGTACTTGTCTAGAGAACAAAATCTATAGCAGCATATATCCATGAAAATAACCTCTATCTCAGAGAACTTGAAGACTTTCTTGATGCTCTTAATCACTTTTTTAAACTTCTCAATCTGCAAGAAGATGCTCTGCAAAAATTATATACACTTAAATAAAGAGGAAAAACTGTTGATAAATATATGTCAGAATTCAGAGTATACACCAGTCAACTAGGACTCAGTAATATATTGCAAATTGTATACTAGTATAAAGAAAACCTGGACCCCAAAATTACAGTCTACACAATCTAACAGAGACCTGATAACAACCTATAAAGCTAGATTAAGATAGCTAAATGAGCTAAGAATATTATTAGAATAGAGAACAACTATATAGGAAGAAAACAACAAAAACACATCTATAGAGTTTTGGCAAAAGAAAAACATTACTATAAAGATCCAAATACTATAGACATCAATTATTTACAAAGCACAATTAAGAATTACCAAGAGAATCTTGACCTGGAAAAAGAAGACAAAAATACACTTGTAGAAGAGATTAGAAAAGTTATTATTGAAGTATTGAACAACATTTTCATAGCTAAGCAAAAGAGATTGATCAAAGAGAAGAAATACTTCAATTGCAGGCTTCTAGGGCACTTTGCTTGAAATTGTAGGAAAAGGAAACCTAGCAAAACTTTATCCCATAACAAAGCCACAAAAATTAATAAGAATAAAATGTTCAGAGAAAAGAGACAAAAAAAAGTTATGGAGATGGTAGATAAGAAAAAGAAATATGAATCTTTAGAAGAAAAGTCATAAAAAAAGAATTTTTATTCAGACAACTAAGATCTATGGTTAGCTCATCAAAGAAAAATCAGAACAATAAAAGAAACATTATGGACATTATAGAAATAAACTTAGAACCTTGCCAATCAAATATCCTTTATACCAATATTCAAATTGCCCTGAAGAAAGAAAACATAGAATTGTCAGTCCTAATTGACTTAAAGACTAGACTCAACCTAATAGATAAAGAGTTAGTAGAAAAATGGAAACTCACAAAAAAAAAACTACCTAAACCCTTAATAATTTAAAATGGGGATAGAACAGTAGCAAAGAACAAGTAAATAGACTTTTATATGAAACTCTGATTAATAATCAACAATCAATTGATGAAAATCAAACTCATAATTGCAAATCTGGAAAAACCAAGGATTATTTTAGAAATACCATAGTTAAAAAGACATAATCCAACAATTGACTGAAAAAAGAAAATATTAAAATAGAAAAATGAAAAAGTTTTTAAAGAATTAATAGACTCTCAAAAAGAAAAAGATTAGGGCAAACAAAAAATTTATGAACTCAATGTGAAAATATCAATCTTATAATAGCTTTCAATAACTAACAAAAAACAAGAAAAGAAACAAGTAAAAATACCTTTGGACTATTGCAAATATTAATACCTTTTTAACAAAAAGAAAAGTGAAAGATACCCACTTTTAAGGATTTGGAACCATAAAATCAAAACAAAACTAACCTTCAAACCCAAGGTATTTAAACCTTATAAACTTTTGCTAAGAGAAATTGAAAAACAAGAAAAATTTGTAAAAGAAAACTTATAGAAGAAATATATAAACTGTCAAAGCTCTCCATGGCATCACTATTCTTTTTTGTAACTAGAAAGGATGGAAAATTAAGACTATGTTAAGATTACCAATATTTTAATATATACACTGTTAAAAATACCTATCTTATTCCAAATGTATAAACTATCCTAGATAAACTTTGAGAATCAAAGCTTTTTACAGCACTCAATGTCCAACTAGAATACAACAATATAAGAATAAGAAAACAAAACCAATAGAAAGGGGTACTCTATACTCACCAAGGACTTTATGAGCCAACAGTTATGTTTTTTGGTATAAGCAATAGCCTAGTAATATTTTAAACTATGATAAACTTAATTTTTGATAAAATGATTTCTGAAAAGAAAATCATTGTATATATGGATAATATCTTAATCTATGCAAAAACAAAACAAGAACTTTAAAAGAATACTCTTGAAGCTCTAAAAATCCTAGAGAAACATAATCTATATTTAAAGACAGAAAAATATGAATTTAAAAAAGAAATGCTTATCTATCTAGGTTATATAATCTTATCAAATCAAGTCAAGATGGACCTGGTTAAACTTAAAGACATAGTAGATTGGAAAACTTCAAGTAATATAAAAAAAAGTGAAAAGGTTTATAGGATTCTACAACTTTTATTGGAAATTTATCAAAAATTATACAAAAATTTTTGTATCTATTCAACAACTAGTTAAGAAGAATGCCAGATTTCATTGAACAGAACAAGCAAGAAGAGCCTTTGATAAATTAAAAAAGAAATTTGAAAGAAATCTATTCTAATCACCTTTGATTCCACAAAACTCTTTAAAATATTTACTAATGCATCAAATACAGCAATGGATGCAGTATTAACTCAAAAAGATAAAAATAGAACAACAAAATCTTGTTTCTTTTATTCAAAACCCTTATTTTCTATTGAATGATATTATTATGTAGTAGAATAAGAGTTTCTGGTGATAGTCTATGCTTTACAGGAATGGAAATATTATATTGATAGAGCAAAAGAGAAAATAATAATATAGACTGACTACAACAATATAATCTACTGGACAAACCCAGTGAAACTATTAAAAAGAATGATTAGATGATTAACAATGTTAAGTACCTATTAAGTTAAAATCAAGCATATTTCAGGAAACAAAAATATAGTAGCTGATATATTATCAAAAAAAACCTTATTAAACAATAAACAAGAGAAAAAATATCAAGCAATTCCAGATTATCTGATAGACAAAACAGTATTTCAACTGAATATACTACAACCAAATTTAGAAGAAAAACAAGAGATTGTAAAATAATATCATAATCATCTACTAGCAGATCATCTAGAAATTAAAGAGGTATTACAAAAATACCTTTGAAAAAAAGATGGTCTGGAATTTGCAAATTTGTCAAAAACTATATAAAGGAATATAAATGTTGTTAGCAATATAAAATAATACAATATCCCTTAAAAGCACTATTATAGAGAATACCAATATCTCCATTAAATAGGCCATTTTTCCAAGTTTCAATAGATCTTATGACTGATTTACCCAGCTGTGAAGGAAAAGATGTAATTCTCTCTATTATCAATCATAGTCTTAGCAAAGTAATAATTCTTGCACTAACTACAAAGAAAGCAGAAGCCAAGGAGACAACAAGTTTATCAATTAACACCCTGTTTAAACAATATAGGCTCTTTGACAAAGTCATTTTAGATCAAGATCCTTGATTTGTTGTGAAATTGATGAAAGCATTGTACAAAGTCTTAGAAGTAGTTCAAGTCATATTGACAGCTTATCATCTCCAAATAGATGGGTCAACTGAAAGATTTAATCAAGAAATAGAACTCTATTTGTCAATCTACTGTGCAACAAACCCTCAAAATTGGTTAAAGATACTATCTATAGTAGAATATGTCCACAATTCCCATTTATATACTGGGAGAACAAATACTCTATTCAAATTAATTATAGGATATCTCACTAAGATATTTTCTGCTGTTGAAGAAACTTAGCCAGAAGACATAAATCACAGACTAAAGATAATAAAAGAAGAATGTACTCAAGTAAAAAAGGCATATGCTTTTACTAAAAATATCATTGATCAACACATCAAAATCAAAATTCCTGAAATTAAGATTGAAGCAAAGGTATGGTTAAGTGCTAAGAATATATGTACCAAGCACCCTATTCAGAAATTTATGCCCAAACAGTTCAGACTATTCAAAGTGCTAGAAAAACAAAGTCTAGTCAATTATAGATTGGCATTACCTCTATAGTGGAAAATATACCCTATCTTTCATATTCATTTGTTATGGCCTGTTGAAGAAAATACTCAATATGGACCTTTTGACAAGAAACCATCTCTAGAATTAATAGAAGAGGAGAATGAGTGAGAGGTGGAAAGAATAATTAATGCAAAAAACCAAAATAGACAAATCCAATATCTAGTATATTGAAAAGGGTATCCACCAATAGAATAGACCTGGGAACCCAAAAAAAATCTGAAAAATACTAAATTATGCATACTGTAGTAACTTAGCCTGAGATGACTTAATCACACTTCAAGTCTGAGTTAATAAGAAGAACTTAATAGAGTTTCTATTAGATTCTGTATACTACTTATATAACTACTACATAGTCTGTGTACTACTTTTCTATACTCATTATGTGATGTGACACTGTGACATCCTGACATGTGATCATAATGTATGACATTTGTTATGTAATACTTTCCCGTACTTTTTTCTTGTATAGTAAGTTCAAATAAAAAGAGAAAAGAAATATAAATAATAACTTAGTTGTTTTTCTAAGTCATAATAGATTAATCCTTTGAGCTACACCATACTAGGCCTCTGGATCTGTATTAGTAGGTCTTCTATAGAACATAGTGGCAATTTGGCTCTAGATATTTGCTCTAAGTTCTTGTCTAAATTTTACTACTAAGGTCTAGAGGTCTATGTAACTAGTATTGGAGACTAGGGCCTGAAAGCTATTCAAGTAATTGTCTACTATTCAATTCTCTTAGTAGTAGAACAATCTCTCTAAGGTGTTTATTACATCTGCTTCTGTATTGACCAGGAAAAATTAAGTCTGGAATTGTTGATTGAAGTCAATCTATGTTTGAAGGGAAAACATACTGGTGTCTACTTCTTGTCTAAAGAAATTCTTGGACTATTTTGTAGCTCAGCCTCTTTTAAAGAATGTTAGTACCTAGAGTACTTTTTTTTTCTCACAACTAAACTACTCCAGGGCTAAGTATATATACAAGATATAGGAGTTGAGGAATGCATGACCAGAGCTCCACTCTTTGTGAAAGTCTGAAAGAGATGAGAGTTTTGAATAGGCTCAAGACCTAGAAGCTGCTAGAGGGAAAGTTAATATTACAGATGATAGAGGTAGGGTGATTATTGGAGTTAGAGAATAAGAAAAGTTTAAAACTAGCTGCATAAGCTGTTGCAGCTGGGTGGTTAAAGTAGAAAGAGCATTGTTAATGTTAGTTTCTAAGTTATTTTATTGCTTAGAGACTTTGTGCAGGTGGTACTGTAGGTAAGCTAGGATGTTAGCAGGTATCTATATATAACATCCACATGGAGTGGAGTGTTTGGAGAGTTAGTTGTGGGCACAGAAGGATATCCAGAGGAAGGCTATCTACTGTGTTCTACCAAGGCTCTATTTAGGAGATTCTAAACTACTGTAAGGGTGACTAGAGTAAAGTAGACTCCAGGAGAATCCTTAGTCATATTCTACTCCTAGATTTGTTACAACTTATCTCTAGGAGAATCCTTAGAGTCTAGGATAAGGCTTTTAGAGTATATTCTACAGTATATATACTACTATAGCTAAGATGTCCCTGGTTCTATAGTTTTGTTAGTCAGGATTAGAAGTTTTCAAGTTGAGCTAAGAGAGATTAAATATTACATAGTAATATTTAATTAGGTACAAGATTACTCTAGAATATAAGTCTGGTGTTCTAAGGATAGTGTTGGTAGGGTCTTCTTATATATAATACTAATAACTAACTCCATTCAGTATACACAGAGACTATTCAACACATTTTACCATCTAAAACAAGAGCATACCATTACTATATCTAAATATCTTAGGTTATTCTTTAGTAGAGATCTGGTCAACTCCATCTATTTCTGGAATTGCCCTAGTGATAACAAGTGGCCCCTATACCACAAAGTAGACTAATAGGCCAAATTCTACCAAATTCCCATTTAGCACCCCAACAAGGAGTTCTAGGAACTATGCCAACAAACTGAGTGTAAAAACCTTACTAAAGAATGGCAAATGTTCTTCAAAAATACCCTATACAAAGGGAATTAACTTCTGAACATATATGATGATAATAACTATCTGGTAACCTCAACTTATACAAAAGAGAGGAGCTGGCTCCAAACTATAGGTATATTTAACTCCATATGCATATACATAACACAACTTATTACCAACCATACATCTATTAGCAAATACAAGGTTAGGTTTTTTCCAAGCAAGGCCAACCCATGTCTATGCAACAATGCTCAGCTCAAAACACATTAATATGTCCTTTGAGAGTGCTCACACTTCAATAGATACAACTTTGTTAGGTGCATTCTCAGTGAACTCATCACTTTTCTGTAAAAGAACTCTTAAGCCTTCTGTTCCATGAACAATATTGCATAAACAGTAGAGAGAAAGTGCCATTTCCTAAGAACCAGACTATATTTTCATTACCTTCATATTGTTATCTAGTTATTTAAGTAGATGCCTCTACCATGAACTGTGAACAAGCACTATATAATAAATTGCTGATCCAAAAAAAAAAATTATATGTGACATTATATATAACAATATCACTTGTCACTTATCACTGGTTGTAATACCTAATACAGACTATCACTGTTATAGATGACTGATATATCATGGTTATCTATTACATCATAGGTATTTGACCTTATACTGTTACCTCCTAATTGGGATAATGACTTAGTCATTCTATGGTTTGTGCCATAAGGTATCAAACTAGTTGATAAAAGAGCCTAGGGAGCAAAAACTATCCCAGAGGTATTGTTTCTGCTCTTCTCAGAAGCAATCTAGTTATTTCAACTCATAGAATGTGTTTTTCTTTTAGGAGCAGAGAGAGAGGGAGCAGCAGAGAGCTGGAGAGGGGCAACTCTATGAGAAGAGAGCTTGCCTGCAGTAATTCTTAGGACAGTAGGTGTTCTAGGACTAGAACTAACCCTTTCTTTATTGCTTTTCTCCTTAGAGGTAGAAGAGGGCTCAGGAGATGTGTAAGAACTTAGACTGTGGCACCTTAGAACTACTTCTAGTCTGAGTTGACAAGAAGAACTTGATAGAGTTCTCATTTAATTGCTATACACTACTTATATATATTTTGTATTTACTTCTATTTATAAAGTCCTGTGTATCTCTTTTGAGTTATTCTCTCTCATACATCTGTTGATTTCCTAATTAAATAAAAAGAAAAAGAAAAGAAATATAAATAATAACTTAGCCATTTGGCCATGTTATGATATTACCTCTCTTTCAAGATTTCTTGTCCTAAGGATTTTTACAACTTGTAGTAGGGATTGCAGATGTTCTCTATTTCATTGTTATCTTCTTCTGTCCACTCCTTGATTTTCAAGTTTTTCTGCTCAATTTCCTTCTTTTTCTTTTTTATTGTTTCTATTGTTCTTCGTTCTCTTGCTCTTTCTCCTTTCCATCTTCTCTAATTTCTTTCTAACCTTGCCTAGTATTCCTCATCATATCTTTTATCCAACTATCCAAATAATTTTCTCACTATAAACCTTTCTGGTAATTCTATTCTGAATATCTCTTTTTCCTATTCTTGTTTTTGAATATCTTTTATATCTCACCAATATTCTTTCTCAAATTCCTCAACTGCTTCTTTTGTATTTTCCAAGTTTTTCTTTTCTTTCCAGATACTAAATTCAGTTGTGAACCTTTTCTACTATACCAAGTATTTGTCCTTCCCTCTTATTTGTTATTTGTTCAGAATCCTCTCAATCTCTCATTCTTTCTCTTTCTCAATTATGACTGGAGCTAGTTATTCCTTTCTCTGCCCCTCTACTTGCCCTACATATTTTTGTATTCTACTGACATTGGCTACTGGATGTATTTTTACTGTACTAGGTAGTTCTAATTCTATTGCATTTAATAATACAATTTTCTTTATCTTGTAAGGCTCTACAAACCTTTCTGTTAATTTTTCTATTTTCCTTCCAATTATTTGATATTTTAGATCTTTAGTATTTAGCATTACTTAGTCTCCTACTTTATACTCATCAACTTCTGTTCTCTTCCTATTTGCATACTTCTTTATTTCTTCTTATGCCTTTCCCAGTACTACTTTTGCTTCTTTCTGAATTTCCCTTATTTTTATCACAAATTTCTTGGCTCCTTCATATTTCCCCTTCCTTCTTGTTTCAAACCCTATCCTGGGATCTTGTCCATAATTTGCCTTAAAAGGCAATGTTTTAGTACTTGAGTATACTTTATTATTATAGGCAAACTCTGCTATTTCTAACCAATTGGACCACTGTTTCTGCCTATAGTCAATAAACATCCTTAAGTACTGCTCTAGTTCCTGATTAACCCTCTCTGTCTGTTCATCTGTTTGAGGGTGGAATACTGTTGACAATTTACTTTCAATCTCCAATATCCTATTCAACTCTTACATTATCTCTACTATGAACTGGGGTCCTCTGTCTGAAATGATACTCTCAGGTAACCCATATAACTTCTATATGTTGTCTCTAAACAATCTGGCTAGTCCTTCTACTGATATCTTTTCTGTAGTAAGAATAAAATGTATTATTTTTGTTAATCTGTTAACTACCACTAAAATTGAGTTATATCCTTGTACCAGCAGCAACTTAGTGATGAAATCTACCAAGATATATATCTAAGGTTTTTCTGGAATTGAATTTGACATTAGTTTTTCTACTGGTTGTTCTGTATAGTTTTTATTATACTGGCAGGTATTATACTTCTCTATATATTGCTTTACTTCTTTTGTGACCCCTAGCTACCAAAAGTTTCTAGTGACCAGTTCTACCATTTTCTACTGTCACCTATATCCTCTTACTCGCATATCATGATACAACTGAATAATTTCTACTTTCAGTTTTTCATCTTCTGGTATATATACCTTTTCTTTCTTATACATGATGTTATTGACTTCTCTTCACTCTTTATCTCTTAGTATTTTTACCCTGCTTATTTTATTTCTTCTACTGCCTTGATCACCTTGTCATCTTTTACCCTTGACTGCTTTACTTTCTCTAGTAAATCTACTCTTTCTACTATTACTTCCACTTTTTCTGTCTTTCTGATCTTTAACCATTCTGGCTTTACCAATATTTTGTCCTCATTGTTCTTTTTTACTTCTACTTCCCAGTCTAGCCTTTTGCTCAAGCTGTTTGCCTTTTTTATCTTACTCCCCGGAATATGTTTTAGTATAAAGTTGAATCTCAATAGATACAAGGCCCATCTGGCTTGTCTTCTATTTAATTTCTGTGCTTTTATAAAATATTCGAGATTCTTATAATCTGTCCAAACCTTAAACTTTGTTATAGTTCCTTTTAGAAAGTACCTCTATACCTCCAAACACCTGACTATGGCTAATATCTTTTTGTCATGTATTTTATAGTTCCTTTTGGTGTCATTTAGAGATTTTGAGATAAAAGCCACTGGTTTTTACAAGTTATTTAAGCACTTCATCAAGAGTACTCCTCCAGTTGCATAATTTGAGGTATTTGCTTCTATCCTAAATTCCTTGTCTAAATCTAGGGCTACTAATACTGGTCTTGTTGTAAAGATCCTTTTGAGCTTGTCAAATGCTTGTTGCTGCTTGTCTTTCTATTGCCACTTCATATCTTTTCTTGTTAGCACATTTATTGGTCTCACTACTCGAGCAAAGTCCTTGATAAACCTTTTGTAGTAATTTGTGAGGCCTAAGAACTTTTTAATTTCTTTCACATTTTTTGGTTCTGGTCAACTCAGTATTCCATCTACTTTCTCCTTCTCTATTTCTATCCCATTGGATCCTATGATAACTCCAAGGAACCCAATTTTCCTCACTTTTCATATGCACTTTTCTGGCTTTATATAAAGATCATTTTTCTCTAGCCTTCTTAGTACTTCCTCCACAATTTTATTATATCCTTTCTCTGTTCTAGTTCCTATCAATACATCATCTATACATACAGTGATCTTGCCTTTGTTTACCAGGTCTTTCAGGATTTTATTTATTATTGTCTGAAATGTGGCTGGTGAGTTTGTTATTCCAAAAAACATTACAATTGGTTCAAACAATCCTACATGTATTGTAAATGCTCCTTTCCACTTATTTCCTTTCTTTATCCTTACATTGTTAAAGCCCCACTGCAAATTCATCTTTGTAAATACTCTTTTACTTTCTATATTGTCAATTAGGTCTATTATTAATAGTAATAGGTAGTTGTTCTTTACAGTTTGTTTGTTTAGGTTGCAGTAGTCCATAACTATCCTCTTACTCCTATCCTTCTTGCTTATAAAGAACACCAGCAATGTCTGAGGGAATTTAGATAGTCTAATATATCTCTTTCTCAATTGGTCATTCACAAAATTCTGGATCTCTTCTCTCTTATTTTTAGATAGAGAGTAAATCCTTTCTTTTTGAAGTTTGAACATCTCTTTGAGATCTATAGTGTGATCCCAGATTTTCCTTGTTGGCATTCTTTTTGATTTTACTTTTTCAAATACCTTTTTCCATTTTAAAAATTTCTGTAGCACTATTTCTTTGATTTTTCTATGGTCTACTTCAACTTTTTCTTCTCTTTCCCAATTCTTTTTATTGTCTACTGTCTACCTTACAATTTTTTCCTCTTCTAGGGTTGCTACTCTCTTCCCTTTCTTTGCTCTCTTCTCTTCTTTCAACTTTGTATTTTTTTTACACAGTGGCAGACATCTTGTTATTTCAACCTCTCCTATTTCCTAGTTGATTTCTGGGTTATAGACCTATAGCCATAGTATACCCAATATAACATCTGTTTTTTCTAAGTCATACACATCCATCCACATTCTTTCTATGTGATTTTTGTAGTATATGTTTGCTTTTACTTGGTGTGTTATTACTCCTACACTATTATTTGTGCCATCTATACTTTTTACTACCACTAGTCTTTCCAATTTCTGCAGCCTGAATCCATATTTAGCTGTCATCTTTCTATCTATAAATATTCCTGTTATGCTACTATCCAAGAGCACCTTTATAGTTACACCTTTATGCATATTCATCTTTTTTACTCTAATGTTCAGCCATACCTTTCTCAACATTTTAAACATTCTTCTCAAGTCTCTTTGCTTACCTCCTTCTCTTACTGTGCCTTTTGGACCCTCCATCTACGCACTACTTTGTTGTGCTTTTGTCTTTGTGGACTGTGCTGCTACTCCCCAGTTCCATTACTCTCTTTTTCTTTCTATTCTATATTCTGGGCATAGGATCCCTTTTCTTTCCTGTTCTAATACCTTTTGCATAATTGCATCTCTTTTTCTATACTTTACACATTCTACTCTTGTTATTTTTCCTCTTCTTGCTTCTCCTTTTCTCCAATTCTACACTTCTTGGCATAAGTCACACTACATATTTCTTGATTGTTTCTTAAGGAGGAATCCTTGTCCTTGATTTTTGCAGGTCTGTACTTCCTTGCCTTTGTACCCTCCATAGTTCATATACATTGCTACCATCTTTTTTGTTATCTATCCTCTCTCAAGTAAGAGTATATCTTTTGGAGGTGCATTCTACTTTTTACAGTACTCCTGTACCTTTTTCTATGTGGGACATACCAGCCTCTCCTATTGCTGTACCTTTTGTGGTCTAGTCACATACACTGCCTTTTCCTCTCTTCTTCTCTTCTTTTCAACCTTAATATTTGGGTATTCCCATTTGAGATGCCTAATACTCCAACATCTGAAACATCTTACTTCCTCTATTGTCTTTTGCCTCTTTACTTTTACCTCTTCCCTCACTCCATATTGCATCACCCTACTTGCTATTACTTTAAATTTATTTTGGGGAATCAACTTCCTCTTTTTCTTTACCTTTTTATTCCTGTAGTTATAGGCCAGGTGCCCAAATCTTTTACACCTCCAACATACTCTTTCTTCTCTACCTTCTATTTCTGCCCTTAGTTTGGTGAGGGCATGCCATTGGTTGAGCATCCTGCTCATAAGGGAGTTATATTGCTCTAGAAACATAATGCTACATTTCCAAAGAAGTTAAATAAGAAATGATTTTACTACTATTATGTCTACTGGGGTATAAGATCTTCACCTAGCTAGATATCTACTGCCTTACTTACTACTGCCCTAGTAATATAGTTATACTATTACCCCAAGGAGAGGGTCCCTAATCTAAACACTTTTCTAAAGATGTAGTATTACTCCTCTATATATACAACCCATAATGGGACTTCAGCATAAGGTTTCTACTAAGAACAGCACAAGTATACTATACAACACTACTCAATTGTGAGGTCAGGTCTCAGATACAATACCTGAGCTTGGTACTATATTTCCACCGATAGTCCCTAACTGACTGTCAAGTTCTTTTAAGCCTAGGGCCTAGCTATGTTGTAGTGGTCCTAAGTTGTGTTATCTAGGTACCAAGGAAGATAAGAGAATAAGTTGGCAAGGCTCTGCAATGAGCAGTGCCAGTAAAGGAATCAAGTTCTAGTATAAGAACTTAGACTGTGGTATCTTAGAACTACTTTTAGTCTGAGTTGACAAAGAGAACTTGATAGAGTTCCCATTCAATTGCCATACACTACTTATATACATTTTGTATTTACTTCTATTTATAAAGTCCTGTGCATCTCTTTTGAGTCATTCTCTCTCATATATCTATTGATTTTTTAATTAAATAAAAAGAAAAAGAAAAGAAATATAAATAATAACTTAGCTATTTGGCTGTGTTATAACAAGATGCTTTTCTAGAGTCCTCAGTAGCAGAAATACTCCTAGAGGAGCATCTGACAGTATAATAAGCATACAAGTGTCCTCTGGGATAAATGTGTTTGCCAGCTCTAGAACTGGTACAAGAGATAACATTGAGTAAGTCTAAGGACTCACCAGTGTTGGAAAGGATAGTCTGTAGACCAGAGGGATGAGTATTAGTAGTAGACAATTTATTTCAAATAGTTGGTTTAACCATAATGGTAGTTATGGAAAAAGAAGAATATGTTGATTTATTATATAGTATACATGAACAGTTACTGCTAATTATTTCATCTAAAATTTGTTATATGGAGCATGATGGTAGTCTATGCTGCCAAGGTTCTGATTACATAATTAAATTAAATAACTCTTACTATTTCTAGTTCAGCTTGTGATGACATAATCACACAGATCTGTGGGCCTAGTAGATCCCCTAGTGGATCCCTAATATTATCTAATGTTTATGTAATTTCTATACTGCTAACCAAGTGGCTCATGACAAATATTAAATCTATTCAGAATTAGTAAAGGGTTCAAGTTAGGCCAAAGACACAGA
>Ga0153919_100020_pt1 | contig 32748 bp, 30 predicted proteins | sample TSGA003MetaG_FD_104712 | JGI IMG/M metagenome (GOLD analysis project Ga0153919, IMG submission 104712) | Attine ant fungus gardens microbial communities from Georgia, USA - TSGA003 MetaG | ecosystem: Host-associated > Fungi > Mycelium > Unclassified | place: USA: Connecticut, Klassen Lab...
ATTTGAGTGGTATATACAAGTCTATGACTGGGTGTTTAGTAGTTATACTTGAGGAGTCAAACTTGCTTCTTGAGCTGAATTATAGTATAGTTTGTGTGAAAAATATCATGAATATGGCCTAAACAGGCTGCCTGGTATGACAGTGGACTGCAATCAAGCACCACATTATAAATTTTTGAACAAAAAAAAATACACTAGCTGGCTATATAGTCAGTCAGTGTACTAACCAGCTATATAGCTAATTAATAATTACTGATAATACTATTTATATATATATGATATTATATGTATTACATATATTAGCTAAAACTTAGTTATAATTAGCTCAGTTCTTAGTTAGCTTCCTTAAGCCCATCACTTTCATATCTGTTTCACATATCCATATCTATTCCTCAATATTTATTGATATTAAAGAAATAAGAATTATACAGAGGCACCAACAGAAAAGTTAATGCCAAATGCAGTACCAGAAAAGTCTTAGGCTTATATTACGGCAGATTTTGTTACAAAACTACTGTTAGTACAGGAATATAGTAGTATATTGGTAGTATACAATAGATTAACAAAAATGATGTACTTTGTGTCTACTACAGAAAAGACTTTAGTAGAAGGAATAGCAAGATTGTTTAGAGATAATGTCTAAAAGCTATATAGCTTGTTAAAAAGTATTATTATAGATAAAGATGCATAATTTGCAGTGGAAATAATGAAAGAGCTAAATAGCATATTAGAGATCAATACAAAACTGTTAATGACTTATCACCCACAAACAAATAGTCAGATAGAGAGAATGAACCAAGAACTAGAGCAATATCTAAAAATGTTCATAAATCATTATTAGAAGCAATTGTAAAGAGACCCTACCAACACTGCTTTTAAAATACTAGACTCACATTCTGGAGTGACCCTATGCCTAGTTAAATATTACTATGTAATATTTAATTTTCCTTAGCTTAACTTGAATGCTCCTAACCCTAACTAACAGAACTATAGAATTAGGGATGTCTTGGTTGTAGTAGTATATATACTATAGAGTATACTCCAGGAGCCTTATTCTAATCTCTAAGGATTCTTCTAGAGGTAAGTTGTAGTATACTTAGAAGTTGTAATATGACTAAGAATTCTCCTGGAGCTTACTCCACTCCAGTCACCTTTACAGCAATGGCCAGATTGCAACAGCAGATGCAAACTAGTACCAAAAAATCATTGTTTAAGGCAAATAATGGATGGGACCTACATATAAGATTCAAAATAAAAAAGAGAAAGTTTGAAAAAGCAGAAGAATTTGCAATAAGAATAAAAGCAGTTTATGAAAAGATAAAAGTGAAATTGAAAAAAAGTCAAGAAAAAATGAGAAAGTATGTAGATAGAAAAAGAAGTGAACCAGAAGAGTATTGAGTAGAAAACTAGATGCTATTAAGTACAAAAAATCTCAAGTACCAGATATAGAAAAGACAATTGAAAAAACTATTGAAACAATTTATTAAACCTTACAAGATCAAAAAGATAATTTCAACAAATATAATTGAACTGGAATTACTAAGTAATATCAAGATACATCTAGTAGTAAATGTTAGTAAAGTACAAAAATATAAAGATTAAGTAAAAGACCAGAGAAAAAAACAACCAGCACCAGTGATAATTGAAGAGAAAAAAGAATATAAGGTTGAGAAAATCCTGAACAAAAGAAAATTTAGAGAAAAGAATAGATACTTGGTGCAATAGAGAAGATATACAGCAAAAGAAGATATATAGGAGCTAAGAGAAAATCTGGAAAATATATAAGAATTAATAGATAAATTTGAAAAAGAATATAGAAAAGAATTACAATAGCTAAAAAGAATGAATTTGAAAAAAGATTGCAAAGGAAAACTATTAGATAAATATATAGTAAAAATATTATATAATTAGAATAATAAGACATTTGACAGGAAATATCAGAGAAAAATAGAAAGAAATTAGAGGTAATAAAAGAGAAAAAGAGTAAAAAGTAAAAGAACTTTGAAAATAATCAAAAATAAAAATAAAAATAAAGAAAACAAGCAAAAAATCAAAAAAAGTAAGATAGAAGAATAAAATAAAGAAAATAAAATAAATAACTTCCAAGACCTATACAATAAGCTGTAAAAATCCTTGAAATAAAAATCTTTAAGAAAAGAATACTATTATAAGTTACCTCAACTATAACAAAGTACTATGAATAGAATAAACATAGACTAGAATTGAACTAGTGGCTGATAGACAACCTGTAGTTTGAATGAAGACAAATAGTATACTTGTATATATAGTAAACTACAACTAATTAAGAACTCTATCAAGTTCTTTTCTAACCCTAAAAAGCCACCTTGACTAAATCCTAGTCTAAGGTTCTTAAGTTAGTCACTAACAAATAGACCTTAAGGGTCTTATACATTTCTAACATAGAAAAGAATACTCATGACTAAGAGACCAGATAAGAGATGTTATTTAGAATAGATAACTGAACAAGACAATTAGCTGCTATACTGTAAAACAAGTGAAGAGTATACTACAAGTTAAAAAGAGAATTACAGAGGAGACCTTGATACTAATTGATCTCCACTACAGGTAACTTATGCTGTCTGACCTAATTCATGAAGTTCCATAGATGTTTGCTGGTAAATACAATCTTTGCAATTCTGTTGTCAAAGAAAGATTATTTAGCACATCTTGTGACAAAGCAAAAAAACATTAATCCTTTCTGGCTCCTATGTATCTATAAGTTTCAAGTGTACTCTTGTACTTATTGTTCTGTACTACTTTAGAGAGTAGGTCCAGGCCAGTAATTGAGTCTAGATCAAAGAAGTTGAAAATACAAAGTTTCATGCTTATTAAAGAAAAAAAGGCATACTCTTTGTTACTATTGTATTTAAGGACCTTTCTACTGAAGTAGATATTCTCTAACAAGATAGAAAAGTTGACTAGTAGAAAAGCATAATCTGAGAGTTGTCTAAGATCAAACTTAATACAATATAAGACTTAAACAATATTCATGTCTAAGAAAATAAGATCTATAACTGAGTTAGCATAACTGTTAGTGTTTGAATAATAAGTAGAAACAGAAAGCACTGGCAGTGAGTATACAAGACCAAGAGAATCAACCAGGTCCATTAGGAACTGGTCAGCTATAGGATAAGAGAAAACCAATAGGTTCCACTCTCTATTTTTGATATTAAAGAGTCTAATTTTGATCTCTTGTTGTTCATCAGCTGGTTTTTCTCTAATAAGTTCATAGGTATAACAATATTAATCTATATAAGAATAGATGTTCAAGAGCATTGTCTAAATATCATGTTTAAATATTATCCATTACTGCAGAATCAAGATTTCTATTATTATTTCTTCTAATATTCAACTACTCTGCTATGTCCAAGATATAGATTTGTACATAAACAGGGTTATAATTACCATGAGGGAGAAAAGTACCTGTGAGATGGTATAGTTTGTCTTGGATCTTAAAACAATAAAGACCTAATTGTTTAGTAATAGAGTTATTAGTTTTTACCCTAACTGAAGTCATTGAAAATGCAGCATTATACTGTTAAATATTGTTGTAAAACTTTCTTGAGCAATAGTCATCTCCTGTTAAGTAATTTTGCAAAATTCCAGTCAATACTTGTAGAGGTGGTAGCTAAATTTGTTTTTGTAAACAACATATTCCAAACTTGGGATGATAGACCTATGAAAATGTAAGTTTTTCACAGTCAAAGTAGAGAATATAGCAGTGAGGACAGATAACAGATAGCATGCCCAAGTGAGTATACTGCATATCAGCCTTTAGAAATAGTTGACTAGCAGGTAGATAATATATAGGCTGAAAAGAGACAAAGGAATATTATCTGTAACACCAGCTTCTTGGTTCTAGTTTAGCTATTGAGCATATAGAGTTCTGGTGTTAAAAAGCTATTATATTCTGTGATACTCAGTCAAAACCTATCAAGTAGCAGTACTCAAATCTGTTATTTACAACTCTCAGGAATTTTTCCTGTATGTTCCTGTCTATATGTAGGTTTTTATTACCCTTTTTCTATTGCTCTTTATAATCAAGAGCATTTACATCTTTATTTCTCTATTATTAAATTGATTTGAACCTCTTCCTATTGAATATGTTCTCTGAGAACTATTATTTTGTTTCTTTCTTCTCTTATCATTATTTTCTGATTGATTAATAAGCAATAAGTATATCTGCCAACACAAACTTTTCTTACACCTTAGTTTTGTATACTTCAAACTGAGATATTGTGTTTTAATAGATTGCTTACTCATCTTCCTGTAATAAAAGGTTATGGGTCCTATTGTCTAAACTATTAACAGAAAAAAAACACAAGAACTCAAGTTATTTTAAACCTCACATCATTTTAAGATGAGCTCAAGACCAGACTGTATATATGATATTCTTTATTTGAACAATATGGAGTTAAACTACCATGATTAAAAGTATAGAGTTTCAACTGTTCTATATCTTAGAGGTTTGACAGGAATTGTCCAAGGAACTGAACAATGTCCACCAGAAATAGCCTTAAATCCAAAGGACCAATCTGCTACCACTGCTGCTTATGAAAAATAAAAGGTACACAATTACTAGGCTAAAGCAAAAATTACCATAAACTTGTTACAGAAACTGCTTAGTACTGTTACTCTATATACTTTGGCATCAGAGGTATAAAATTACTTAGAAGTGTACTATAAAGAAGAAAAACAATATATAATAGTTCAGTTATTTGGAGACCTCTTTAGGTGTACCTTCTTTAATACTGTTTCAATAGAAAATCAGCTTAGTCAAATGTGTCAAAAGGTTTACAGACTCAAGGTCCTTGGACATAATCTAAAGGACTCCCTAATTATAGTAGTAATGGTTATGTTAATGCCAGATTTATATTTCTTACTTTGACAAAATCTATATATAAAGAAAAAAAGCAAGTTAACAACAGAGTTTGTGATGAAATAGATTTTGATGGAAGAAAAGTTTCATAGTGATATCTCACATGTTGTGTTGATGGGAAATAACAAAAGAAAGAAGCCTGTCTATTAGTTTCAAGGTTTTTCTACTGATAATAATGCAAAGAAGAAGAATATGAAATGTTATTACTGTAAAAAAAAAAAGAGACATATCAAATCAGAGTGTAGGAAGTTGAAGGCTGATCAAACAGCTGGAATAGTTTCTAAGAACAAGAAAATAGAAAGATCAAAAACCCAGACTGCAAAAGTGGCTGCAATCTCTGAAGAAAGTGTTATTCATCTTTTCATAGTACAAAAAGCAATCTCAGATCTAGCAGACAAATGGATTATTAATTCAGAAGTAATATTATCAATAACATTCAGAAAGGAATGGTTTGTCAACTATCTTCTCTTCAGAACATCTATTCCAATTGGTTTGGGTGATAACAGTATCATTAAGGCTGTCAAATTAGAATTAGTTAGGATCTCAATAATAGTCAATAGAATATCAAAATTGTTTGAACTCTAGGATATAGAAACAAACAATCTACTGTCAGTTATTTATATGGTTAGAAAGGGATATACTGTTAACTTTGGGATAAATATGTATAAAATCTCAAAATCTAGATCAATCATTAGAAAAGCCAAAAATAAGAAGGGGCTGTAGATCTTAGATGGCAACCCCATTATGCCTGACCACTGGGTTGTAAGGATATAGCCTAGATGACTTAGTCCCACTCCTAGTCTAAGTTGACAAGGAAAACTTGATAGAGTTCTCATTTAATTGTTGTATACTACTTATACACATTTTTATATTTACTTCTATTTATAAAGTCCTATGCATCTCTTTTGAGTCATTCTCTCTTGCATGTCCATTAAAAGAAAATAAAAATAAAAAGAAAAGAAATATAGATAATGACTTAGCTATTTGGCTGAGTCATAATACTACCTCTCTCAAGGTTCCTTATCCCAAGGATTTTACAACTTGTAGTAGGGGTCACAAATGTTCCCCATCTTCTTTTGTCCATTCTTTAATTCCCAATTTTTCCTGCTCAATTCCCTTCTCCTCTTCCTTTATTGTTTCCATTGTTCTTTGCTCTCTTGCTCTTCTTTCTTTCTATCTCCTCCAATTTCTTTCTAATCTCACCCAGTATTCCTTGTCATACTTCTTATCTGACTACCCAAATAATTTTCTCGCTGTAAACCTTCCTGGTAATTCTCCCCTTCTGAAGGTTCCTTCTTTTCTTTCTTATCTCCTGATGTTTTCCATGTCTCTTCTGTACTCTCTTTCAAACTCTTCTATTACCTCCTTTGCATTCCCCAAGTTTTCTTTCCCTTCCCAAGTATCTGACTCTACTGTAAATCCCTTCCATTGTACTAGATACCTATCCTTTTCTCTAACTTGTCACTTATTTAATATCCTTTTGACCTCCCATTCCTCCTCTCCCTCAATTATAACTGGAGCCAGTTGCTCCTTCCTCTGCCCCTCTACTTGCTCTACATATTTTTGTATTCTACTAACATTTACTACCAGATGTATCTTTACTGTATTAGGTAGTTCTAATTCTACTATATTTAATGATATGATCTTCTTTATTTTATAAAGGCCTACAAACCTCTCTGTCAACTTTTCCATTCTTTTTCCAACCATTTGGTATTTTAAATCCTTAGTGCTAAGCATTACCAAGTCTCCCACTTTGTACTTGTTGACTTCTGCTTTCTTCCTATCTGCATATTTCTTCACTTCTTCTTGTGCTTTTCCTAGCACTGCTTTTGTCTCCTTCTGAATCTCCTTCATCTTTGTTGCAAATTTCTCTGCCCCTTTATACTTTCTTTTCTTTTTTATCTCAAACCCTATCCTGGAATTTTGTCCATAATTTGCCTTGAAGGGCAACATTTTAGTACTCAAATGCACTTTGTTGTTGTAGGCAAACTCAGCCATTCCTAACCAATCTGGCCACTGCTCCTGCCTATGATCAATGAACATCCTCAAGTACTGTTCTAGTTCCTGATTAACCCTCTCTATTTGTCTATCTATCTGAGGGTAGAACGCTGTTGACAATTTACTCTTGATCCCCAACATTCTGTTTAACTCCTGCATTATTCCTGCTGTGAACTGAGGTCCCCTGTCTGATATAATACTCTCAGGTAACCCATGTAACTTCCACATGTTGTCTCTAAACAACCTAGCTAGTCTTTCTACCAATGTCTTTTTTGTAGTAGGAATAAAATGTACTATTTTTGTGAATCTATCAACTACTACTACTAAAATTGAGTCATATCCTTGTGCTAGTGACAGTTTAGTGATGAAATCCACCAAAATGTGGGCCCAAGGTTTCTCTGAAATTGAATTTGTCATTAATTTTCCTGCTGGCTGTTCTGTATGGTTTTTATTATGCTGGCATGTATCGTACCCCTCCATATACCATTTCATCTCTTTCGTAATTCCTGGCCACCAAAAGTTCTTGGTGACCAATTCTACTGTTTTCCACTGTCCCCTATGTCCTCCTACTGGCGTGTTATGATGTAACCAAATAATTTCTGCTCTCAATTTCTCATCTTTCAGTATATATACCTTTTCTTTCTTATACATGATACCGTCAACTTCTCTCTATTCCTCATCTCTTAGCATCTTTATCGCTGCTCATTTCATTTCTTCTACTGCTTTGATCATCTTGTCATCTTTTACTCTTGACTGTTTTACTTTCTCTAGTAAATCCACTCCTTTTACTATTACTTCTACTTTCTCTGTTTTTCTGACCTCTAACTATTCCAGCTTTACCAATGTCTCATCCTCATTATCTCTTTCTACTCCTATTTCCCAATCTGGCCTTCTACTCAAACTATCTGCCTTTCCTATTCTACTCCCTGAAACATACTTGAGTGTAAAATCAAATCTTGATAGGTACAATGCTCATCTTGCTTGTCTTCTGTTCAATTTCTACACTTTCATAAAATATTCAAGATTTTTGTGGTCTGTCCAAATCTCAAATTTTATTGTTGTCCCTTCTAGAAAATGCCTCTACACTTCTAGACACCTGACTACTGCTAATATTTCTTTGTTGTGGATCTCATAATTTCTTTCTGTATCACTTAGAGATTTAGAAATAAAAGCAACTGGCCTCTACAACTTATCAGAGCACTTCATTGATAGTACTCCCCCAGTAGCATAGTTCAAAGTATCTGCTTCTACCCTAAATTCTTTGTCTAAATCTGGGACTGCTAGCACTGGCCTGGTTGTGAAGATCTCTTTTAGCTCATCAAATGCTTATTGCTGCTCTTTCCCCTATTGCCACTTCATATCTTTCCTTGTCAGTATATTCATTGGCCTTGCTACTCAAGCAAAGTCTTTAATAAACCTTCTATAGTAGTTGGCAAGACCTAAAAACTTTCTAATATCTTTTATATTCTTTGGCTCTGGCTAACTCAACATCCCATCCACCTTTTCTTTTTCCATTTCAATTCCATTGGGTCCTGTGACAACCCCTAGAAACCCAATTTTCTGCACCTTCTACATGTACTTTTCTGGCTTGACATATAGGTCATTCTCTTCTAGCCTCTTCAGTACTTCTTCCACAATCTTGTCATGTCTTTTTTCTATCTCTGTTCCCACCAGTACATTGTCCACAAAAGCTGCAACTTTTCCTTCATTAATTATATCTCTCAGGATCTCATTCATCATCGCCTGAAATGTGGCTGGTGAATTTGTCATTCCAAAGAATATAACTGTTGGCTCAAAGGACCCTACATAGGTTGTGAATGCCCCCTTCCATTCATCTCCTTTCTTGATTCTCACATTGTTGAACCCCTATCTAAGATCCATTTTAGTGAATACTCACTTGCTCCCTATGTTGTCTATCAAGTTCATAATTAACAAAAGTGGATAGTTATTTTTCACTGTCTGGTTGTTTAGGTTATGGTAGTCCATTACCATCCTCTTTCCTCTATCCTTTTTGCTTACAAAGAAGACTGGTGATGTCTAAGGGGATTTTGATAGTCTAATGTACCCTTTTCTTAACTAATCTCCTATGAAATTCTGAACTTCTTCCCTTTCATTTCTAGATAAAGGGTAGACCCTTCCTTTCTTCAGTTTAAACATCTCCTTAAGATCTATAGTATGATCCCAAATTTTCCTCATTGGCATCCTCTCTGACTCTACCTTTCCAAATATCTTTCTCTACTTTAAGAACTTCTGTGGCACCATTTCTTCAATCTTCCTATGGTTTGCTTCAACTTCTTTTTCTCTTCCCCAATCTTCTTTATTGTCTACTGCCTATCTCACAATCTTTTTCTCTTCTAGAGTCACTACTCTCTTCCCTTTCTTTACTTTACTTTCTTCCTTTAGCTTTGTATTCCTTCTACACAATGGTGGGCACCTTGTCATTTTCACTTCTCCTATTTCCCAGTTTATCTCTGGGTTGTGTGCTTGTAACCATGGTATCCCCAATATAACATCTGTCTTTCCCAGATCACACACATCCATTCTCATCCTTTTTACATGACCTTTGTAGTATATGTTCACTTCTACTTAATGGGTAATAGCTCTTGCACTATTGTGGGTCCCATCGACATTTCTGACTGCTATCAGTCTTTTCAATTTTTGCAGCCTAAATCCATGTTTCACTGCCATCTTCCAATCCATAAACATCCCTGTTGTGCCACTGTCCAAGAGTGCTTTTACTGTTATGCCTTTATGTGTATCTATCTTTTCTACTCCAATATCTAGCTATACTTCTCTTAGTATTTTAAACATCCTCCTCACTTCTATCTGTTCACCCCCCTCTCTTGCTATGCCTTTTGGACCCTCTGTCCATGCACTGCTTCTCTCCAGTTCCACCACTCTCTTTTTCTCCCTACCCTACATTCTGGGCATAGAATTTTTCTTCTTTCCCATTCTGACACCTTCCTTACAATTGCATCTCTTCTTTCATATTTTATACACTCAACTCTCGTTATCTCTTCTCTCTTTGCTTTCCCTTCTCTCCAGTTCCATGCTTCTTGGCATAGGCTACACCACATATTTCTTACTTGTCTCTCAAGGAGGAATTCTTGTTCTTGATTTTTGTGGGTTTGTACCCCCTTGCCTTCACATCCTCTACAGTCCACATATGTTGCCACTATCTCCCTTGTTATCCATCCTCTTTCTAGTAGGAGTACACCTTCAGGGGGGGTACTCTCCTCTCCACAATATTCCTGCACCTTTTCCTATGTAGGACATATTGGCCTCCTCTTCTGCTGTGCCTTTTGTGGCATTGCCATACATGCTACTATCTCTTCTTGCCTCCTCCTTTCTACTTCAATATTTGGGCACTCCCACTTGTAGTGCCCTACTCTCCAATATCTGAAGTACTTTACTTCTTCCACCACCTCGTACCTTCTTACTTCTATTTTTTCTCTCACTCCACATTGCATTACCCTACTTACTATCACTTCAAATTTATTTTGGGAAATTGGTTTTCCCTTTACCTCCTCCTTTTCATTCCTGCAGTTATAAGCCAGATGCCTGAACTTCTTACAACATCAGCACATCCTTTTTCTTCTTTCTTCTAACTCTGCCCTCAGTTTAGCAAGGGCATGCTTCTGGTTGAGCAGACCACTCATGAGAGAATTGTATTAGGGTTGAGACATTGTGTTAATACCTCAATGATATAGAGTGAATGATTGATCTTACTACTATTATGTCTACTAGAGTGCAAGATCTTTACCTAGCTAGACACCTACTGCCTTACTTACTACTGCCCTAGTAATATGGTTATACTATTACCCCAAGGAGAGGATCCCTAACCTAAATGCCTTCCTAAGGATGTGGCATTACTCCTCTACATATACAGCCCACAATAGGACTTCAGCACAAGGTTTCTACTAAGAACTACACAAGTATACTATACAACACCACTCAATTGTGAGATCAGGTCTCAGACACAATACCTGAGCTTGGTACTGCACTTCCACTGATAGTCCCTAACTGACTATCAAGTCCCTTTAAGCCTAGGGCCTGGCTATGTCATAGTGGTCCTGAGTTGTGTTACTCAGGTACCAAGGAAGATAAGAGAATAAGAAGTAGCAGGGCTCTATGATGAGCAGTGCTGGTGAAGAAATTAAGTTCTAGTATAAGAATGTAGCCTAGATGACTTAGTCCCACTCCTAGTCCAAGTTGACAAGGAAAACTCAATAGAGTTCTCATTCAATTGTTATATACTACTTATATACATTTTTGTATTTACTTCTATTTATAAAGTCCCATGCATCTCTTTTCAGTCATTCTCTCTTATGCATCCATTAAAAGAAAAAGAAAAAGAAAAGAAATATAGATAATAACTTAGCCATTTGGCCAAGTTATGACATGGGTTGTATATATTGTGAGAGTATTACTTAGTATATAGTATAAACAACTTGGACATATAATGACATATTCTATTAAAAAGCTTATTGAATTATCAATGACAACAGGAATGGAACTCATAGACAATAGCACAAATCATATAGATGACAAATATGTAGTATGTATAAAAAAAAACAATACAAAACAAAATTCCCAAGAAATTTGATGTGAAAAATCCTAGAAGATTACATAGGGTTTATTTAGATATCTGTAGACTCTTTAACATTAAAGGCTATTCTTAGTGTCAATACTTTGTGACATTTGTTGATGGTTTCTCATACTATATCAGGGTAAAACCCATCTGGACCAAAAATGAGACTTCTAAGGTTTTGAAGAAGTAGATCATATACTCTGAAATAGAGACAGGGGAAAAGGCTAATCTACTAAGAAACAATAGAGGTGGTAAATATATAGGTGTAGATTTTCAGGAGTGGTTGAGATTCAGGAGCATATATCATGAGATGACAAATGTGAATACTCCATAAAAGAATGAAGTAGTAGAGTGTCTCAACAGAACTATTCTAGAAACGACAAGGGCAATGATATATGAATTTAGTCTACATAGGAGCTTATGGCCTTTCATGGTATAGTATACTCAGAAAATACTAAAGTGAGCACTAGCTGAAGACAAAACACCATATGAAGTTTTTCACCTCAAGAAACCATCAGTGAAGCATCTCTAAGTCTTTGGATGTCAAGCATACATTCATGTACCTAATGACAAATGAGGAAAATTAGATGTGAAGGTAATTAAAGGAATCTTTGTTGACTTATCTCAAAATAGAAAAGGATATATGATAAGCAACAAGTGAAGTCCATTCAAGATCTATGTTTCCTGAGATGTAATATTCTTTGAAACCCCAAAATTACCTAAGCATATAACAGTTCAAGTTGATGAGAAGATATTCAAGTCAAAGAAAAACAACAATAATGACAATGAGAGTTTTGAATCAGTAGATAGTGGATCAAAGAACACAAAAGGTATACTTATAGAAGAGGAATCAAGATCTGAGGGCAACAGAAAGATTACTGAAGAGAATGCTGAAGAATTACCACCCAAAGAACTTTATTGATCAAAGAGAATCAGAAAGACTCTGGCTAGAGATAATGATCCCAGATATTATACTTATATAAGAAAATGTCTGAAGAAGCCCAGAAGACAGTACATATTGTGATAGACTCTGATTTTTATGAAGAAGCAATGTCAAGATCTGGTGCCACTTACTGAAAAAGAGCATGTGCCAAGAAGTTGAAAGAGTTTGTCAGGCAAAACCTATTTAGTATTGTTTCTAGACCTACAGGGCACAAGGTAGTAGGATGTAAATGGGTTTTTAAGATACAACTTGATAAAAATGAACAGATTGAGTACTATAAGGTAAGATTAGTTGCCCAAGGATTCTTACAGATCCCTAGGGTAGACTTCAATGAGATTTTTGCACTGGTCATACATTATCAAATACTTTGAACATTTCTTGGGCTGGCAAATCATTATTGCTGGCATATCCATCAAATAGATATCAAATCTGCTTGTCTAAATGAGAACCTTGAAAATGAGATTTTCATAAAAATACCACCTGGAGTTAAAGCAGAGGAAGAATGAGTGTGGCTACTGTACAAAGCACTCTATGGCTTGAAGCAAGCATCTAGAGAATAGTACCTAAAGTTGAAGGGACAACTAGAGGAACTAGGCTTCAAAAGGAGTAATGCTGACTATGGAGTTTTCACCAAAGTTATTGATAGGAAGCTATTTGTGATTACTGTTTATGTTGATAACTTTCTTTTATTTTTGTCTGATATCAGTTACATCAAAGCTGTTAAGTAAGATCTAAAGAGATGCTTTGAAATGAAGAACTTTGAAAAAGTAAGTTGGATCCTATAGATGAAAATAAAGAGATCAGATATGAGGCTAGAAGTGAGGACTTTGTCAATATCACAAGAGTGATATATCAAGGCAATCCTGTAACAATATGGGATAATAAACAGTAACCCAGTCAAGATCCCAATAATAGCAAACCTACAGTTACCAAGTTTGACAGAAGCTGAAATTGACATTATAGAATATCAAAGATGTATTGGTTCTTTGATATATCTTATAGTATACACATAGTCAGATATTGCTTATACTGTTGGTGTTCTCTCATGTTATGTTGCCTGTCCAGGAAATGTACACATGTAAGCTGTCAAACACATATTTTAGTATCTTAGAGGAACTACTCACTACAAGCTCAAGTTTCAAGCTAATGATTCTATTGATTTTTCCAATGTAGTTTATGTTGATTCAGACTGGGCTGGTGATCATATGGACAGAAAGTCCATCTTTGGTTATATGGGATTGATTAATAGAGCAGCTGTATCATGGGGTTCTAAGAAGCAGATATCAGTGTTGCTGTTAACTGTTGAAATAGAATTCATTGCCACATTGACAGCTGTCAAAGAAATTCTTTGGCATCAATCTTTATTTAGCTCACTTAATATGATATTGACAGGCCCTACTTCACTTCTCATCAACAATCAGAGTATTCTAGATCTCATCAAGTCTAGACAAATTAATGATTGCACAAAATACATTGACATAAGATTCAAATATATTTGTGATTAGGAGAATCAAGGGACAATCTCAAGTTGATATGTGGCTACACAAGAACAGATTGCAGATATAATAACAAAGTTCCTTGGAGCCAAGAAATTTCTATATTTTTGAGAAATGATTGGAGTACATGCATAAGAGATTTTTGATAAGGAGAGATGTTCAATATGTCCTTTGAGGACTATTATTTTATTTCATTTTTCTTTCATCATCATTTTCTGATTGATTAGTAAACAATGAGTGTGTCTACCAGTACAGACTTTTTTTACACCTCAGTTTTGCACACTTTAGACTGAGATATTGTATTTTAATAAGTCACTTACTTATCTTTTTGTAATAAACCTTTCACCTGTCTCTGTATTTCTGCTTCTACTATAGTGGTCTACACTCTATATTCCTAAGTTGTTTTCTGTTGCTGCTCAGCAAGTCAATGTCTATGCAAATTAAGTATGGCATTCTCAAGATTTTGTGAAATATGTGCAGAAGTCAAGTAGAATTGTTCTACTGGTCTTGAGAAGAAAAAAGATTAAGCTAGTAATAAAAATATCTACAGCAATAGTCCAAGTCTGAGTGTGAATACCTACTATATATAATAGGCTACTGAGAAATGACAATGGGTATAAGATAACAAAATACATGCCAAAATGTACTTAAAAGCTATAAAAAACATACAAAGTTCTTTCAAAATAGAATATCAGACTGAGACTATCCATATTATAATAGCTAGGCTAAAACTGTTGCCCAACTGTTCATTGTATATCTGATATATTTTTATAATGTAAGGTTATGGTATAATAATATAGAGAACAGGGACTCATAGTGCAAACTGGTACTAGTCCCAGGGTCTTTTTTATGAATTCATTTTGTACTATATTTTGAGACTATTATATATTTGCTACTTTTAGCTAGTCTACTAATGTATGTATAAACTACTTATACCTAGTAGCATACTCTTGTGCACCTCAGTCATTATCCTGAACACTAAGATTATTAGCTCTTATAGGTTATGGACCCTACACTCTTCTACATTTGGTAAACCCATTGTTAAACAGCTCATACATTCTCAATATCCTAACTAATGTCCACTCAACCAACTCAGAGCCAACTTACTAACACACTCTCCAGTATTATCCCTTGTCTTGAGTCTAATGGTTCTAACTAGTCCATTTTCAACCTATACTTCTAGTATGCTGTTGAAGTAAAAGGATTTTGGGGTTACTTTGATAGTACTACTACTCATCCTTCATCTACTAATGTATTATCTTGTTCCACTGTCAGAGAATACTAAACAAAATATCAAATAATAACACTAATACTAAACAATATTAGTTAATGTAGTAATAATTCTGTCTAATCCAGTCTTAAACTCTCTTTAAAATTGCAACCATATCTTTGAATACTTTTCTGTGATATTTTAAGGCTTGACATACTCAAACCTGTGGTTGTTCTTGACTCCATTACCTTGCTCTGCCTTGTTTGTCCAAGAATCTAATCATGACAAGACCAATTATTTGTTTTCAATCCAACACAGCTCACCCTGGATTTGATGACCTAAATGAGCAATCCATTTATCTTGAAGTCCTAGAAGAAACCAGCAAAAAAGAGATAGACAAAAATGTAATAATAAATGAACTGTAAACTCAACTCACCCAAATCCAACTATAATTAGCTTCTCTCCAAGGAAAACAATCCTCTGAGCCTCTAGCACTTTACCTAACTTTTACTCAACACTACTGGTCAAACTCTCTTGATAACAATACTAAAGACAAAAAGAGCTCTACAATCCAACCATTCTTTGATGATCCCTAAGACTTTGATCACTTTCTTGTAAAAATCAATGGGGCATTTTTACTAGTTCTCCAAAAATTTTCTAGTAATATCTACTATGTTGTCTTTATCTACCAATACCTAGAATGGTATGTTATATTATGGGCAAAACCTATCTTAATAGGAGAAGACCTAGAACTACAAGAAGACTAACAAAAATTTTTCAAAAACAATTCTATGATCCAAATATGCACAATTATCTCATAGAATGCTAGTACCTTCTTTTTCCATAACCACTATCATGGTTAAGCCAAATATTCAAAATAAATTGTCTACTGCTAATGCTTATCCTCTTAGCTCCCAGACCATCCTTTCTAGCACTAGTGAGTCTTCAGACTCACTCAATGTAATCTCTTATGCCAGCTCTAGAGCTGGCAAATGTGTCTATCCTAGAGGATGCTTATGTATGCATTGCACCATCAGGCACTCCTCTAGAAGTGTTTCTACTGCTAAGAACTCTAGAAAAGCATCTCCTGAGCCCTCTTCTACCTCTAAGGAGGAGGAAAGTGATGAGAAAGAGGTCAGTTCTGGCCCCAGGATGCCTACTGTCTCAAGAGTCACTATAGACAAGCTCTTTTACAGAGTTGCCTCTCTCCAGCTCTCTACTGCCCCCTCTCTCTCTGCTCCTGAAGGGAGAACACATTCTATGAGTTGGAATGACCAGGTTGTATCTGAGGAGAGCAGGGATATTGCTTCTGGGATGGCCTCTGTCCTCTAGGCCTCTATGTCAACTGGTTTAATGCCTTATAGCACAAACTATGGAACAGCTGAGTTATCATCCCACTTGAGAGGTAGCAGTGTAGGGTCAGGCATCTGTGATGTGATAGGTGACCTTGATACATTAGTCACCTGTGACAGTGACAGCTTACCTCAGGTGTCACAACCAGTGACAAGTGATATTGTCACATCTGAGGTCACACATGATAGTGACTTCTAGGATGGTGACCATTATATCACATTTCTCTCTGGTTATTCTGGCTATTTAGAGACTGATGCCAGAGTTCTTGCTTCATCTATATTGTATATTGCATGCTTCATTCAGAAGCATACTATTGGGAGCCATCCAATTGAACAGTTCCCTCCTATTATAGGAGCAGATTCCCTTATGTGGCACCTGTTCCAGGCTATATCTATAGTGGGGTGGAATTGCTTTAAAATCTCACCTCAGGCTGATGCTCCTTCTCTTATAGAGGCAATAAGGATCTTCTATGGTCCTAACTTACCTCAGGAGCCATCTCCAGATGTGGAGATGGCAGTTAATGAACCGCCAGTAGTGGAGGAAGCTTCCTTTACTACTATGACTAACAAGAAGGGCAAGGGCAAAAAGTGTGTCTGGAATGTTTCAAGTTAGACTATAGGTGTAAATGTTTCTATAAAATCAATACCAGAGATCTAAGAAAATCCCTTAGTAACTAAGTAGCCTTTGTAGTATGTAATAGCACTGGTGTGATCTCATTTGACTTTGAGAATCTATTTATATTTAATAGGTTTGCAATCTACTAGTAATTAAGTGAGTTCCCAGGTACTGGTATTTTCTAGTTAGACAATTTCTTTATCTATTGTGTCTTGCCATTGTGTTACATTGTATTGAGATATGGCTTTATGATAGGATAAAGGCTTATCTGAAATAATAGAGTCACTTGAAAGAAGTGCAAACTTGTTAATAGATTTTTGATCAGAGCTGAGTAGAATAATAGTTTCCTAGCCTAGAAGTTTATTTCTGGCTTAAGGACTATTAAGAACACAATAGTCTATTAATAGTTGGGATACAATACAAGCAGAATGTTCATAGAGTAGTGGAGCTGATTTTGGAATATATGACTTTGATAGTGTATTTGGTAGTTGAACTAAGTAGTTTGTAGTTGCTTTCTTTGGAGTTTTAGGAGGTTCTGAGTTGAATTTTGGATTTGGTTATAAACCTGAAATTTGCTTGGATATCTCCTGCTCCCTTTTAAGCAGTAGAGGGTTCAAAGTATTAGTGTTGTTAGAACTAGTAGAATTTGGGATAGTGTAGTAATACTTATGTATTTGATTTTTGAAGATCACATTCTAGGATATCTAAATCTGGTATGAGTGGAGGTTCCAGTATCTCTAAGCTTTCCCATGATCTGATAAGCCAACAAAGACAAATTTTTGTGATTTTGGATCAAGTTTGGAGTTTTAGCTATCTTATTGATAGTATTTGATTCTGAATTCTTAAAGCATTGATATGTAGGGCTTTTTTCCTGTGAAAGCTTCTTCTAGGATAATAGGTCCTTTGAAAGCTTATATTGGTGATCTATTTGTGAGATAGTAGGTATAAGCAACTGCTTCTGGTCAAAAAAAGTAAGAAATATTATGTTTAAGCATTATAGCATATACATACTTAATTAGGGTATGATTGAGGCATTTGACAATACTATTTTGAGCAGATAAGTGGGCAGCTATATCATGACTTGGCAAAACAGCTAAGTCAATATTTATTTTCATATTTATTTTTATTTCTTTTAGTTTCTCAAAGATTAAACACATGAGATAGTTGAACAAAAAGGTACTTGTGGAACTTTGTAAACACTTGTAAATAGTAAAAGGTATATAAGTAGCTTATATGAATTGAATAAGGACTCTATCAAGTTCTCCTTGTCAACTTGGACTAGAAGTGGTTCTAAGATATCTCAGTCTAAGTTTTTACAAGCTGTGATTTTGTATCATATTCCACAAAATTTGAGGTAGTTGATTACCCCATGATCAACCTATTCTTCTCCACCATCAAATTGTATAGCTTTAAGGTTTTTGCCAATTTGAGTTTTAATAAAGGCCTAGTAATCTTTAATGTATCTAAGAATATTCTTCTTTTTCATGAAGTAGATTTGAGTATGTTGTGTTATACTATCAGTGAAGCTAACATAATAGCATCTACTTCTAATTCCAGTAGTTCATGCTGATCCCCAGAGACCTCTTCTTTTCCTATAACTACCATTATAATTAAACCAAATACTTGAAATAAATTGTCTGCTGCTAATACTCATCCTCCTGGCCCTCAGGCCATCCTTTCCAACACTAGTGGGTCTCTAGACTTACTCAATATGATCTTTCATGCCAGTTCTAGAGCTGGCAAACATGTTTATCCTAGAGAACACTCATATGTTCATTACACTGTCAAATGCTCCTCCAGAAGTGTCTCTGCTGCTGAGAACTCTAGGAAAGTATCTCCTGAGCCCTCTTTTACCTCTGAGGAGGAGAAAAGTGGCGAGAAAGAGGCCAGTTCTAGCTCTGGGATGCCTACTGCCTCAAGAGTTACTACAGATAAGCTCTCTCACAAAGTTGCCTCTCTTCAGTTCACTGTTGTCCTCTCTTCCTCTACTCCTGAAGGGAGAACATATTCTATAAGTTGGAATGACCAGGTTGTGTTTGAGAAGAGCAGGGATACTGCCTCTAGGATGGTCTTTGTCTTTTAGATCTCTATATCAACTGGTTTGATATCTTATAACACAAACCATAGAATAGCTGAGTCATTATCCTAGCTGGGAGGTGGCAGTATAGGGTCAGGCACCTGTGATATAACAGGTAACAGTGATATATTAGTCACTTGCAACAGTAATAGCTTACCTCAGGTATCATAACCAGTGATAAGTGATATTGTTATATATGATATCATACATGATAGTGACTTCTAGGATGGTGACCACTATGTCACATCACTCTCTGGTCACCCTGGCTATTTAGAGACTGATACCAGAGTTTTTGCTTTGTTTGTTTTGCATATTGTACACTTTATTTAAAAGCATGCTATTGGGAGCTATCCAATTAAACAGTTTCCTCCTATCATAGGAGTAAGTTCCCTTATATGGTATCTGTTCCAGGCTGTATCTGTAGCAGAGTAGAATTGCTTCAAGATCTCATCTTAGGCTGATGCTCTCTCTCTCTCTTGTAGAGGCAATAAGGACCCTCTATAGTCCCAACTTATCTCAGAAGCTATCTCCAGATGTGGAAATGGTAGTTAATGAACCACCAGTAGTAGAGAAAGCTTCCTTTACTACTGTAACTAACAAGAAGGGCAAGGGCAAAAAAAGGTCCTCTTCCTTTACTAATACTCCTGCACCTTCTCAGAACATATCCTCACCAGCAATGGTGGTCTCAAGAGTGCCTCCTCCTCCTCAGCCAGCCAAGATAGCTACTGTCAAGCCCACCTCTATGAAGGTAGCTACCCTCCCCAGGTATCCAAGCAGGCACCTAAATTCTTTGCCCAAGTAGTATGCAATGGGAACTCCCAGCCTCTGCTTATCCAAAGTATGAGAGCTTTCTTTATTTCTATAATATGTTCACTGACCTTTCTATAGAGAAAGTCCTAGCTATATATCAGTCTAGATTTGGTACAAGCACTTTCCCTAATAGAGAAGGTGCTATTTATTCTAGTGTCTCAAGAGTGTTAGCAACCGACTCAGAAACCTTAAGCTAGGGTTTAACTCAAGATGGTTCTTCAGAGTTAGAAAAAAATTCAATAAGATTCTTACTTAATTGCAGTCTACTATATATACAGGTACACTATTTGTTCTTATTTATACTATGAGCTGTCCATCAGCTACTGGTTCAACTTCAGTTCATGCCCAATCTATTTATAGTACTTTGTCATAGTCAGGGCAACTCATAACAGTATTCCCTTCTTAAAGGTTCTCATTCTGAGGACTTTATAGTTCATTATATGGGTTCTGTAAATTATCCATTTCATCTTCTTTATCCTATTTTTCTATTCTATCTTCTTTGAATTCTTGCTCATTTTCTTCTTTCTTTTCTTTATCCTTTTCTTGAATCATTTCTAACATTTCCCTTTCTTTTGCCCTTTCTGATCTCCATTGTTTCCAATTTCTTTCCAATCTTCCCCAATATTCCCTATCAAATTTCTTATTATTCTATCCATACAGTAGTTTTGCTGTATATCTTCCTGGTAATTGTCCTTTGTGATCTTTTTTCAAGTTCCTTTTCTTTATTCTTCTAGCCCCTTCTCCATATTCTTTCTTGAACCTATTTATCTCTTCTCCTAAACTTCCTCTTATTTAATATTTTCTCTACCTCATATTCCTCTTTTCCTTTAACTATTACTGGTAAAGTTCATTCCTTTTTCTGATCTTCTACTTGATCCCTATACTTTCATATTCTGCTGACATTTACTACTAGATGTATTTTAACACTACTTGGTAACTCCAGTTCAATTACATTTGTTGAAACTATTCTCTTGACTTTGTAAGGTTCTACAAATTGTTTTGTCAGTTTTTCTGATTGTCTTCCCTATATTTGATATTTGAGATCTTTTGTACTCAGTAATACCCAGTCTCCTACTTTATACTCTTCTGGTTCATTCCTCTTTCTATTTACATACTTCCACATTTCCTCCTGACTTTTTCTTAATGCTGTTTCTGCCTTCTTATGCACTTTCTTTATTCTTGCCACAAATTCTTCTGCCTTTTCAAACTTCCCCTTTTTTCTCATCTTAAATCCTATGTATAGATCCCATCTATTATTTGCCTTGAACAGTAACACTCTTATACTTAACTGCACTTTGTTGTTATATGCAAACTCTGCTATCGCTAGCCAGTTAGGCCATTGCTCTTGCCTGTGATTGATAAACATTCTCAGGTATTGTTCTAAGTCTTGATTCATCCTTTTAGTCTGCCCATCTGTCTATGGATGGTAGACCATTAACAACTTTATATCAATCCCCAACATATTGTTTAGCTTCTTCATCATCTCCACTGCAAACTGCACTCCTCTATCCATAGTAATACTCTTTGGTAGACTATATAGCTTCCAGATGTTATTCTAGAATAGTCTTGCCACTCTCTCTGCCAAAGTCTTTTCTGTAGTAGATACAAAGTATACTATTTTTGTCAACCTATTGCATACTACCAGTATACTATTGTATCCCTGTGCTAACGGTAACTTTGTGTTAAAATCCGCTGTAATATAGGCCTAGGGTTTCTCTGGTACTGTATTTGGTATTAATTTCCCTGCTAGTGCCTCAGTACAATTCTTGTTTCTTTGACAGACATTGTATCCCTCTATATACTTCTTGACTTCTTTTGTCACCCCTGGCCACCAGAAGTTTCTAGTAACCAACTCTGTTGTCTTCCACTGCCCTTTATGTCCTCTTACTGGTATATCATGGTGTAGCTGAATTACCTCTGCTCTCAGTTTCTTGTTCTTTGGAACATATATCTTTCCATCTCTTAACATTAGCCCATCTTTCTCTCACTATTCCTCATCTCTCAACATCTTTATTTCTGCTTGCTTTATTTCTTCTACTAATTTTATCACTTTGTTATCTTTTACATCTGACTTTTTAATTTTCTCCAATAAATCCACTCCCTCTATCACAATTTCTGCCACTTGTGTTGCTCTAATTTCCAGCCACTTCTTTTTTACCAATACTCTATTCTCATTATCTCTCTTCACCCCTATTTGCCAGTCTAGACATCTACTGAGGCTATCAGCCTTTTCTATGCTGCTGTCTGGCACATGTTTAAGAGTAAAGTCAAATCTAGATAGATACAAGGCCCATTCTGCTTGTCTATAATTCAGTTTCTGACTACTCATAAAGTATTCTAGATTTTTGTGGTTACTCCAAATCTTGAATTTGTTTTATGCTCCTTCTAGCAAGTGCCTCCATTCCTCTAAGCATCTGATAATCACCAACATTTCTTGGTCATGAATTTTATAATTTCTCTCAGCTTTATTCAACAACTTTGAAATAAAGGCTATTGATCTCCCCTTATTGTCTTCACACCTCATCAATAACACTTTTCCTGTTATATACTCTAATGCATCTGCTTCTACTCTCATCTCCTTATCTAGATCTAGTACCACTAACACTGGTCATATTGTGAATACCTGCTTCAACTCCTCAAATACCTTCTCCTGCTCTTCTTCCCAGTTTCACTTCTTATCCTTTTTAACCAGTTTATGCAGTAGTTTTGTTATCTTGGCAAAGTCTTTTACAAATCGCCTGTAGTAATTTGCTAATCCCAAGAACTTTTGTATGTCTTTAACTGTTTTAGGCCTTGGCTATTCCAGAACTCCTAATACCTTCTCTTCCTGTATCTTTATACCATCTATCTCTATTACTAGTCCTAGAAAGTCAATCTCTTTAACTTTCCACATATTTCTTAGGTTTTAGATATGGATTGTTTGCTTCTATCCTCCTCAGGATTTCTTCCACTACCTTATTATACTTCTTTTTATCTTTTGTTCCCACTAACACATTATCCATAAATGCTGCTATATCTCCTGTATCTATTAGATCTCTTAATATGTCATTCATTATTGTCTAGAATGTTGCTAGTGAATTTGTGAGACCAAAGAACATCACAGTGGGTTTGTATACCCTAAGATGTATTGTAAATACAGCCTTCCACTCATCTCTCTCTTTTATTTATATATTGTTGTACCTCTATTGTAAATCCATCTTTGTAAATACCTTTCTCATGCCTATAGTGTTAATCAAGTCTGAAATCAAAGGCAAAGGGTAACTGTCCTTAACTGTCCCTTTATTAAGATATCTATAGTCTTATACTATTCTTTTTTTTTCATTCTTTTTTTCTAAAAAGAAGACTGGTAAAGTCTGAGGTGACTTTGAGGATCAAATATACCCCTTCCTCAACTGTTCCTCTACAAATTCTCTAATCTCCTTTTTCTCTTCTCTTGACATTAAATATATTCTTCCTTTTCTTGGCACAAAATCTTCCCTTAAATTTATTACATAGTTCCAAGATTTTCTGACTGGTATTCTTTCCAATTTTGCCTTTTCAAAAACTTTAAGCCACTTGTGGAATTTCTATAGCACTATCTTTCTTACTTTCTCTGTGTCTAGCCCTATCTTATTATCAAACTTTTCCTCTATTGTCTATTTCTACTCATCTCTATCTGCTTGATCTACTGTTCTGATTTTCTTTCCAATCTTCTTTCTTCATTCAACATCCTTCTTTACTGCTATGTTTCTTTCACAAATAGGTAGGCATCTCATCATCTTTATTTCCCCTGTTTCCCAATTTATCTCAGGGTTGTGTGCTTGCAACCATGGCATTTCTGGTATCACATCTGTTTTTTCCAAGTCACATACATCCATTCTCATCCTTTCTATATGATTTTTGTAGTACATGTTTACTTCCACTTGGTATGTGATGGCTCTTACACTATTATTTGTACCATTTACATTTCTGACCATTACTGGTCTGTCCAACTTCTACAACCTAAATCCATATTTTGCTGCTATTTTTCTGTCCATAAACATTCCTGTTATGCTACTATCCAAGAGCACTTTTACTGTTACTCCCTTATGTATGTCTACTTTCTTTACTCCAATATTCAGCCACACTTCTCTCAACATTTTGAATATTCTCCTGATATTCCTTTACTTATCCTCTTCCTTTGCTATGCTCCTCAGAACCTCTGTCTATGTGCCACTCTACTGTATGTTTTCCTCTATAGGATATGCTGCCATTCCCTAGTTTCACCATAGCTTCTTTTTCCCTGTTCTACATTCTGGACACAAGATCTTCTTTCTTTCTTGTTCTAGCACTCTTCTTCCTATAGCATCTTTTCTTCCACATTCCACACACTGCACTCTTGTCATTTCTCTCCTTTTTCTAATTCTATGCTTTCTGGCAAAAGTCATATCATATATTTCTTACTTGTCTTTTAAGAAGAAAGCCCTGCCCTTGATTTTCATAGGTCTATGCCTCTCTACTGTCATATCCTCCACAATTCACATAGGTCACTACTACCTTCTCTGTGACTCATCCTTTATCAAGAAAAAGAGTGTCTTCTGGAGGCATGCTTCACTTATCATAGTACTTCTACACCTTTTTCTATATAGGATGCACTGGCCTTTGCTGCACCTTTTGTGGTCTAGCCACACAGGCCATCTCTTTTTCTCTTTGCATCTTCTTCTCTGCTACTGCTATTGGACAGTCCCACTTGAAGTGTCCTACCTCCTAATACCTAAAACATTGTAGCTTTTTCTTCTCCTGTCTCTTTACTTTTACTTCCTCCCTTATACCACACCTTATTACTTTACACACTAACACCTTAAACTTATTATGGGGAATAGGCCTCTCCTTTTCCACCTCTCTCCATTTCCTGCAGTTATGGGCTAGATGCCTGAACTCTTTGCAACCAAAACACTTCCTTTTTTTTCTTCTCTCTAGTTCTGCCCTTAATTTGGCAAGGGTCTACCATTGATTGAGCATGTCACTCATAAGTTGGTTATATTGTTCAAGAGACATGGTGTTATGCCCCTTGAAGTGGAATAGGATTTTTTGGATCTCACTAATTACAACTATGTCTGTTAGGGCACAAGATCTTCATCCAACCAGACTCCTACTACCATACTGGCTACTGCCCTAATCAAATAGTAAACGATCATCTCAAGAAGAGGATCTCTACTCTAATAGCATCTTCTTAAGGGGTCAATGCTATTCCTTTGCATGTATGGATGACAATGTACCCCCAGCACAAGGTTTCTACTGATCAAAAAGATACAGGTACTCTATTAAGCAACACCACTCAATTGCTAGATCAGGTCTTGAACACAGTACCTGGGTTTGGTACTAAGTCTCCACTGGCAGTCCCTAACTGACTACCAAGGTCCTCTTTACAGCTAGAGCCCACTATCCAAAAAGACCAGTAATTGAGCTGATTACCAATTGAGGACGATAAAAGAGTAAAGTTTAGGCAGGGTTTGAAGTGAACAGTGCCTGGAGTATAGCATTGAGTTCTTCTGTCAGCAACTGACTCAGAAACCTTAAGCTAGAGTTTAACTCAAGGCAGTTCTTTAGAGTTAGAAAAGAACTCAATGAGGTTCTTGCTTAATTGCAGTCTGCTATATATATAGGTACACTATTTGTTCTCATTTATACTACAAGCTATCCATCAGCTACTGGTTCAACTCCAGTTTATGCCCAATCCATTTATAGTACTTTGTCATAGTCAGGGCAACTCATGACAAAGGGTACCTAAGATGACAACACATAGGCCTACAAGGTGTCAAGTGTTAATTCCACTCAATGCCTCTACTACAGAGGTTGTTGTAGTTAATACTAGTACTACAGCTGAGTTCTGTAATAGGAGCTTAGTTGAGGCTTACTCTAAGTTAAGAGTTGAGTCAGTTCTATCATAATATGGCAAAATAGCTAAGTCATTATTTTATTTTATTTTTATTTTATTTTCTTATTTGGACTTACTATATAAGGAAGGAGTATGGGAAAGTATCACATGACAATGTTGCACATTACAGTCATGTATCAGGGTGTCATAAGGTCACATGATAAGTGTGGGAAAGTAGTACACAGACCATGTAGTAGTTGTATAAGTAGTATACAGAATCAAATAAGGACTCTATCAAGTTTTTCTTGTCAACTTAGACTTGGAGTGTGATTAAGTTGTCTTAGGCTAAGTCACTACACTAGAACTCAATTCCATATCTAGAGCACCATCTACCTTGGACCTTGCTCATCTTAACTCTTATAATTTTTTTGATCCTCAACTGGTAGTCATCACAATTACTAGTTACCTCCATATATAGCCAGGCCCTTGGCTTAAGGAAACTTGTCAATCAGTTAGGGATTGATGGTGGAAGTACAGTACTAAGCTTGGGTATTGGTACTGAGACCTGACCTTGCAACTGAGTGGTGTTCAGTAAATACTTGTACTGTTCTTAGTATAAACCTTGTGCTGGGGTCCATTGTGACTTGTACATGTAGAGGATTGATGGTTACTCTCTAGGAGGCTGTCTAGATTAGGGATCCCATCTATTGGGTGATAGTTTAACCCTAGTATTAAGGTAGTAGTTAGTAGAGCAGTAGAACTCTAGCTGGGTGAAGATCTTGTGCCCCAGCAGACATAGTATAGCTAGTAAGGTCAATCATTCACTCCATACCATTGAGGTGTTAACACAATGTCTTAGTCCCAATACAATTCTCTTATGAGCAGTCTGCTCAACCAAAAGCATGCTCTTGCTAAATTAAGGGCAGAGTTAGAAGAAAGAAGAGGGAGGATATGTCAATGTTGTAAGAGGTTCAGGCACCTGACCCATATCTGCAGGAATAAAAAGGAGAAGGTGAAGGGGAAACCAATTCCCCAAAATAAATTCAAAGTGATAGTGAGTAGGGTGATGTAATGTAGAGTAAGGGAAGAAGTAAAAGTGAGGAGGCAAGAGATGGTGGAGAAAGTAAAATGTTTCAGATGTTGGGGAATAGGGCATTACAAGTGGGAGTGTTCAAATATTAAAGTAGAAAGGAGGAGACAAGAGAAGGTAGTGGTGCATGTGGTAATGCCACAAAAGGTACAGTAGGAGAAAAGGCCAGTACACTCCTTATAGAGAAAAGTACAGGAGTATGGTGGCATGTAGGACACCCCTGAGAAGTACAGCAATAGAAGAAAAGGGGTAGAAGACCAGATGGGAAGTGGTCATATATGTGGAGTATAGTGGGTGCAACTACAAGGGCACTAAAACAGAAGTCAACTAGGAACAAGGATTTATCTCTGGGGAGCAGCTAAGAAATGTATGGTGAGAGCTGTTTAGAAGCATAGAAGTGGAGAAATAATGGAAAAGAGAGTAGAGTTAAATGTACAGAATATGGAAGGAAGGATATGGTTGTAGAAGAGAAGATATGCCAGAAAGAGCAAGAAAAGATTTTATATCCTGAGTGTAGAACTGGAAAGAAGAAACTGTGGTGGAACTGGAAAGTAGCAGCATGGCCCATAGAGGCAAAAGCACAGCAAGGCAGTGCACAGACAAAAGCTCTGAAAGACATAGCAAAAGAGAAGGGTAAACAGAGGAAAGTAAGGAGGACTTTCAAAATGCTAAGGGAGGTATGGTTGAATATCAGAATAGAAAAGATGGACATACATAAAGGCATAATGGTTAAAGTGCTCTTGGATAGTGGCACTACAGAGATGTTTATAGATAGGAAAATGGCAGCAAGACATGGTTTTAAGCTACAAAGACTAGAGAGGCCAGTAGTGGTTAGAAATATAGATGGAACAAACAATAGTGCAGGTGTGATTACATATCAAGTAGAAGTGAATGTGTACTACAAGAATCATATGGAGAGAACAAGGATGGATATATGCAATTTAGGAAGAACAGAGGTGATATTAGGGATGCCATGGTTGTAGGTGTATAACCTAGAAATAAACTGGGAGACAAGGGAGGTTAAAATAACAAAGTGCCCACTATTGTGTGGAAGAAATACAAAGAAGAAAGAAGATAGAAAGGCAGAGAAGGGGAGAAGAATAGCCACCATAGAAGAGGAGAAAATTGTAAGATGGGTAGTAGACAATAAGAAAGACTGGGGAAAAGAGGAGGAAGTTGAAGTAGACCATAGGAAAATTAAGAAGATGGTTCCTTAAAGGTTTTTAAAGTGGAAGAAGGTATTTGGGAAGGTAGAATCAGAAAGAATGCCAACTAGAAAGATTTGGGATCATGCTATAGATCTCAAGAAGACATTCAAACTGCAAAAGGGAAGGATTTACCCTTTATCCAAAAACAAGAGAAAAGAGGTCCAGAATTGTAGATGACCAATTAAGAAAAGGGTATATCAGACCATCTAAATCCTCTCAGATGTTGCTGGTGTTCTTTGTGAGCAAGAAGAATAGAAGTAAAAGGATGGTTATGGAGTACCACAGTCTAAATGAACAAACCATAAAGAACAACTACCCATTACCATTGATAACAGACTTAATTGACAACATGAAAAGTAAGAAAGTATTTATGAAGATGGATCTGCAATGGGGGTTCAATAATGTGAGGATCAAAGAAGGAGATAAGTGGAAGGGAGCATTTACAATACATGTAGGCTCCTTCGAACCAATAGTAATGTTCTTTGGAATGATGAACTCACCAGCTATATTCCAGGCAATGATGAATGAAATTTTGAGGGACCTAATAAATAAAGGAAAAGTTGCAGCATTTGTAGATGATATGTTGGTAGGAATGAAGACAAAAGAAGAATACAATGAGACTGTGGAAGAAATATTGAAGAGGCTAGAAGAAAATGACTTGTATATCAAGCCAGAAAAGTGTGTATGGAAGGCAAGGAGGATTGGATTCCTAGGGGTTGTCATAGGACCTAACAGAATAGAAATGGAGAAAGAGAAAGTGGATGGGGTACTAAGTTGGCCAGAGCCAAAAAATGTAAAAGATGTCAGAAAGTTCTTGGGCCTTGCAAATTACTACAGAAGGTTCATTAAAGATTTTGCACAAGTAGCTAGGCCAATGAATATGTTGACAAGGAAGGATGTGAAGTAGCAGTGGAGAAGTGAACAGCAAAAGACATTTGATGAGCTTAAACAAGTCTTTACCACCAGACTAGTATTAGCAGCCCCAGATCTAGACAAAGAATTCAGGGTAGAAGCAGATGCTTCAAATTACACTACTGGAGGAGTTTTATCAATGAAATGCTCCAATGAACTGTGGAGACCAGTCACTTTTATTTCCAAGTCATTAAGTGATACAGAATGAAATTATGAAATACACAATAAGGAGATGCTAGCAGTAGTCAGATGCTTAGAGGCATGGAGACACTTCCTAGAAGAAACAACTACCAAATTTAAGATCTGGACAGATCATAAAAATCTCGAATACTTCATAAAGGCACAAAAGTTAAATAGAAGACAAGCAAGATGGGCTCTATATTTGTCAAGATTCAACTTTACACTGAAACATGTCCCAGGAAGCAGGATGGGGAAGGCAGACAGTCTGAGTAGAAGATTGGACTGGAAAGTAGAGGTGGAGAGAGATAATGAGAATGAGACATTGGTAAAGCCTAAGTGGCTAGTAGTCAGAAAAACAAAGAAAGTAGAAATTATTGTGGAAGAAGTCAATTTACTAGAAAAAGTGAGACAGTCAAAAGTGAAAGATGATGAAGTAGTAAAAGCTGTTGAAGAAATGAAGTGGGCAAGAGTAAAGATGTTGAAAGATAAAGAATAGAGAGAAGTTGATAGCGTAATGTACAAAGAAGGGAAGGTATATGTGCCAAAAGATGATAAGTTGAAAGTAGAGATTGTTAGGTTACATCATGATATAGTTGAAAGCAGAGATTGTTAGGTTACATCATGATATGCTAGTAGAAGGACATAGAGGACAGTGGAAGACAGTGGAGTTGGTCACTAGGAACTTTTAGTAGCCAGGAGTTACAAAAGAAGTGAAGTGGTATATAAAGGGATGCAATACTTGCCAGCATAATAAAAACTGCACAGAACAGCCAGTAGGGAAATTAATACCAAATTCAATTCTGGAAAAACCTTGGGCTTATATTTCAGCAGATTTCATTACTAAGTTACTGCTAGCACAAGGATACAACTCAATTTTAGTGGTAGTTGATAGATTAACAAAAATGGTACATTTTATTCCTACTACAGAAAAGACATTAGTGGAAGGACTAGCTAGGTTGTTTAGAGACAATGTGTGAAAGTTACATGGGTTACCTGAGAGTATCATTTCAGACAGGGGATCTTAGTTCACAACAGGAATAATGCAGGAGTTGAACAGAATGTTAGGGATTGAAAGTAAATTGTCAATGGTGTTCCATCCTCAAACAGATGAACAAACAGAAAGGGTTAATCAGGAACTAGAGCAGTACCTAAGGATGTTTATTGACCATAGACAGGAACAGTGGCCAGATTGGTTAGGAACAGTAGAGTTCACCTACAACAATCAAGTGCACTCAAGTACCAAAATGTCACCTTTCAAGGCAAATTATAGACAAGATCCTAGGATGGGGTTTGAGATGAGGAGAAAAGGGAAATATGAGAGAGCAAAGAAATTTGTGACAAAAATGAAGGAGATTCAGGAAGAAGCAAAGGTAGCGCTAGGGAAAGCACAAGAAGAGATGAAGAAGTATGCAGATAGAAAGAGGGCAGAAGTTGATGAGTATAAAGTAGGGGACTTAGTAATGCTAAGAACTAAGAATCTAAAATATCAGATAGTTGGGAGGAGGACAGAAAAGTTAACAGAGAGGTTTGTAGGGCCTTACAAGATAAAGAAAATTGTATCATTGAATGCAGTGGAATTAGAGCTACCAAGTACAGTAAAAATACATCCAGTAGTGTGAATACAAGGAAAAGATAAGTACTTGGTACAATGGAAGGGGTTCATGGCAGAGTCAGACACTTGGGAAGAAAGGGAAAATCTAGAGAATGCTAAAGAAGCAATTGAAGAATATGAAAAGAAATACCAATGAGACATAGAAGATGTAAGATGGAAAGAGAAAGAAGAAGGAACATTTAGAAGAGAAGAGCTGCCAGAATGATTTACAGCAAAGAAATTATTTGGATGGTCAGATAAACAGTATAATGAGGAATATTGGGGAAGACTGGAAAGAAATTGGGGACAATGGAAAGGAGGACAAGCAAGGGGAAGAAGAACCTTGGAAACAATTTAGGAGGAAGAAGAAAAAATTGAGCAAAAAGTGTCAGAAATTAGGGAATAGACAAAGGAAGATGAAGACAAAATAGGCAATATAGTGGACCCTTACTATAAGCTGTAAATCCTCAGGACAAGGAATCTTGAGAGAGGGGTGGTGTCATGACTTGGCAAAATAGCTAAGTTATTATTTTATTTTATTTTTCTTATTTGGACTTACTACACAAGGAAGGAGTATGGGAAAGTATCATATGACAATGTTGCACATTACAGTCATGTATCAGGGTGTCATAAGGTCACATGATAAGTGTGGGAAAGTAGTACACAAACCATGTAGTAGTTGTATAAGTAGTGTACATAATCAAATGGGAACTCTATCAAGTTCTTCTTGTCAACTTGGACTTGGAGTGTGATTAAGTTGTTTCAGGCTAAGTCACTACAAGTTCACAAGGCATGGGACAGTGTCTCTATATCTACCAACTTTGTTGTGTCAGCAGTAGAGCTGGAGGTTATTAAGCAGTGGCTTAAGAAAGTTGCTGGCTTGACTACCAGTACTGTGGTGGAGCCTTGTCTGCCACAGTCCAAGTTATTCTTGAAGATCTTGGGTGTTTCTTATTGGGGCAACAACTCTTCTCTTTCTATTACACAGGCTCAAGTTGAGGCTGTTATTGCTAATACCCCTGTCTTTGAGGAGGTAGTGTTTGCTTCTCACCCTCCCTCACATTATGAAGGCATCTCCAAGCTCAGACATATCTGTGATTTGGATTAACATTTGGGATTCTCAGAAGGGAACTAAGGGCAAGACCCTTATTAACTGTTTATTTAACTTTGGATGTCACACAGCCACAGTCCAGGGGACTGCTATGCATCCTAGAGTTGCCTAGTGTCACAACTGCTGGCACTGGGGACATCCTACCCACACTTGTCACACTCAAGGTGCTAAGTGTCAAAAGTATAGTGGACTACATAGAGTGGAAAACCACAGGTCCATGGCTTAGTGCTGTAAAGCCAACCCCAAGTCTAACCCTCTTAGAGAGGCAACTGCAGATGGTACTCTATGCCCTCACACTTTCAAGTGTATAAACTGCAAGGGTGAGCACTCTGCTGACAACACTAAGTGTCCTTTCTGGTGCCACTGCTTTGACAGGCAGTGGCACTCCAACAAGGCTGCTGAGCTGCACACAAGTCATGCCAGCAATAGCAACATCCAATGCCCTAGAGTGGGTAATCTCTGATCATGTGTAGTACAACTAAACTACACATATATTCGTAGAATGTTCGCAAGAACTATGCACTGGTTGATACTTTTCTGGAGTCTCAAAAGAACCATTATGACATCTTCTTCATCCAGAAGCCAACCTGGAACTTTATCCATTATGTACCATCTACTACTCTTCTAGAAGGAAACAAAGTAGTAGGCACTCCCATTCATCCAGACTGGACCCAGGTGGTCCAGCCTCCCAAGAACTCTAAGGATATATTACACGGTGCTCGATCACCTGTTATCACACCAAAAAGGGATCAATATATATATGTACGCATAGATATACACCTGGTATATGATTCTCTCCTCCAACATTTATATTCCAAAATTTACAA
>Ga0153919_100023_pt1 | contig 30403 bp, 25 predicted proteins | sample TSGA003MetaG_FD_104712 | JGI IMG/M metagenome (GOLD analysis project Ga0153919, IMG submission 104712) | Attine ant fungus gardens microbial communities from Georgia, USA - TSGA003 MetaG | ecosystem: Host-associated > Fungi > Mycelium > Unclassified | place: USA: Connecticut, Klassen Lab...
TAAGATGAAGAAAGATGTTTGGGAAGGTAGAGTTGAAGAGGATGCCAATGAGGAAAATCTAGGATCATGCCATAGACCTCAAGGAGACATTTAAACCCAGGAAAGGAAGAATCTACCCTTTGTCCAGAAACGAAAGGGAAGAAGTTCAGAATTTTGTAGAGAATTAGCTAAGAAAGGGATACATCAGACTATCAAAATCCCCTCAAATGTCACCAGTTTTCTTTGTGAGAAAAAAGAACAGAGAAAAGAGAATAGTAATAGACTACTATAACTTGAATGACCAGACAGTGAAGAATAACTACCTACTTCCATTGATTATGAACTTAATAGACAATATGGGGAGTAAGCAAGTATTCACTAAGATGGATCTTTGGTGGGGGTTCAACAATGTGAGGATAAAAGAAGAGGATGAGTGGAAGGGAGTATTCATAACCCATGTAGGGTCCTTTGAGCTGATAGTTATGTTCTTTGGAATGACAAATTCACCAGCTATATTTCAGGTGGTGATGAATGAAATTCTGAGAGACATGATTAATGAAGGAAAAGTTGTAGCTTTTGTGGATGATGTACTAGTAGGAACAAAGACAGAAGAAGGACATGACAAGATTGTGGAAGAAGTACTGAAGAGGCTAGAAGAGAATAACTTGTATGTCAAGCCAGAAAAGTATGTGTGGAAGGTGCAGAAAATTGGGTTTCTAGGGGTTGTCATAGGATCTAATAGAATTGAAATGGAAAAAGAAAAGGTAGATGGGGTGTTGAGTTGGCCAGAGCCAAAGAATATAAAAGACATTAGAAAGTTTTTAGGCCTTGCCAACTATTATAGGAGGTTTATTAAAGACTTTGCTCAAGTAGCAAGGCCAATAAACATACTAACGAGAAAAGATGTGAAGTGGCAGTGGGGGAAGGAGTAGCAACAAGTATTTGACGAGCTAAAAGAGATCTTCACAACCAGGCCAGTATTAGCAGCCCCAGATTTAGACAAAGAATTTAGGGTAGAAGCAGATACTTTGAACCATGCTACTAGAGGAGTACTATCAATGAAGTACTCTGATGAGTTGTAGAGGCCAGTTGCTTTTATTTCTAAATCTTTAAGCAATACAGAAAGAAATTACAAGATCCACAACAAAGAAATGTTAGCAGTAGTCAAGTGTCTAGAAGTGTGGAGACATTTCCTGGAAGGAACAACAATAAAATTTGAGATTTGGACAGACCACAAAAATCTTGAATATTTTATGAAAGTGTAGAAATTGAACAGAAGACAAGCAAGATGGGCATTGTATCTATCAAGATTTAATTTTATGCTCAAGCACATTCCAGAGAGTAGAATGGGAAAGGCAGACAGTTTGAGTAGAAGACCAGATTGGGAAATAGGAGTAGAAAGAGATAATGAGGATGAGACATTGGTAAAGCCAGAATGGTTGGAAGTCAGAAAAACGAAGAAAGTAGAAGTAATAGTAGAAGGGATGGATTTACTAAAGAAAGTAAAACAGTTGAAAGTAAAAGATAACAAGATGATCAAAGCAGTGGAAGAAATAAAAGAAGCAGGGGTAAAGATGCTAAGAGATGGGGAATAGAGAGAAGTTGATGGTATCATGTATAAGGAAGGAAAGGTATATATACTGAAAGATGAGAAATTGAGAGCAGAAATCATTTGGTTGTATCATGACACACCAGTAGAAGGACATAGGGGACAATGGAAAATAGTAGAACTGGTCACCAGGAACTTTTGGTGGCCAGGAATTATGAAAGAGGTAAAACAGTATGTAGAGGGGTATGATGCATACCAGCATAATAAAAACTGCACAGAACAGCCAGCAGGAAAATTAATGCCAAATTCAATTCTGGAGAAACCTTAGGCCTACATTTCAGTGGATTTCATCACCAAATTGCTGCTAACACAAGGATACGGCTCAATTTTAGTAGTAGTCAATAGATTGACAAAAATGGTATATTTTATTCCTACTACACAAAAGACATTGGCAGAAGGACTAGCTAGGTTGTTTAGAGACAACATGTGGAAGTTACATGGGTTACCTGAGAGTATCATATCAGACAAAGGACCTCAGTTCATGGCAGGAATAATGCAGGAGCTAAACAGAATGTTGAGGATCAAGAGTAAATTGTCAACAGTGTTCCACCCTCAGACAGATGGACAAACAGAGAGGGTTAATCAGGAACTAGAACAATACTTGAGGATGTTCATTGATCATAGGCAGGAGCAGTGGCCAGATTGGTTAGGAATGGCCAAGTTTGCCTACAACAACAAAGTGTATTCGAGTACTAAAATGCTGCCTTTCAAGGCAAATTATGGACAAAACCCTAGGATAGGGTTTGAGATAAGAAAGAAAGGGAGGTATGAAGGGGCAGAGAAATTCATAACAAAGATAAAGGAGATTCAGGAGGAGGTAAAAGCAGCACTAGGAAAAGTATAAGAAGAAATAAAGAAATATGCAAATAGAAAGAAAGTGGAAGTTGACAAGTACAAAGTGGAAGACTTGGTGATGCTTAGCACTAAGGATTTGAAATACCAAATGGTTGGAAGAAGAATAGAAAAGTTAACAGAGAGGTTTGTAGGCCCTTACTGAATAAAGAAGATCATACTATCAAATGCAGTAGAATTAGAACTACCTAGTACAGTAAAGATATACCTGGTAGTTAACATTAGTAGAATATAAAGATACATAGGACAAGTAGAAGGGCAGAAAAAGGAGCAACCAGTTCCAGTCATAATTAAAGGAGAAGAGGAATGGGAAGTTGAGAGAATTTTGAATAAATGGTGAATAAGAGGGAAAGACAAGTACTTGGTATGATGGAAAGGATTTGCAGTTGAATCTGATACTTGGGAAGAGAAGGAAAATCTAGGCAATACAAAAGAAGTAGTTGAGGAATTTGAGAAAGAATACCAATGAGACATAGAAAACGTCAAGAGAAAAGAAAGAGAAGAAAGAACCTTTAGAAAAGGAGAATTACCAGAAAGGTTTATAGTAAGAAAATTATTCAGGTGATCAGATAAGAAGTACAACAAGAAATACTGGGCAAGATTAGAAAGAAATTGGAGGAGATGGAAAGAAAGAAGAGCAAGAGGGCAAAGAACAATAGAAACAATAAAGAAAGAGGAGAAGGAAATTGAGTAGGAAAAATTGGGAATCAAAGAATAGACAGAAGATGATAATGATGAAATAGGGAATATTTGTGACCCCTACCACGAGTTGTAAAATCCTCGGGACGAGGAACCTTGAGAGGGGGGTGGTGTCATAACTCGGCCAAATAGCTAAGTTATTATTTATATCTCTTTTCTTTTTCTTTTCTTTTAAATTAGGAAATCAATGGATATATGAGAGGAAATGACTCAAAAGAGAGGCATGGGACTTTATAAATAGAAGTAAATACAAGAATGTATATAAGTAGTATACAACAATCGAATGGGAACTCTATTGAGTTTTTCTTGTCAACTTGAACTAGGAGGGTAATTAAGTTATCTCAGGCTAAGTTACTACAATATTGGAACTTCAGTGGGTGATGAAACCACTTGGACTACATCTCTTGAGCATGATCTTGTGTCATACAGTAATGTTATAGCTTGCCCAGATGACAAATCTTGAAGAAAAGCAATAGTTGAGAAGTTAGAGAAGTTTATAAAGAAGGAACTGTTTATAGAAGTTGGAAAACCCAAGGATTGTTATATTGTTGGCTACAAGTGGATATTCAAGCATAAACTAGGCCCTAACAGTCAGGTAGAATACTATAAAGCTCAGTTGATTGCCTAGGGTTTTTTCTAAGTAAAAGGTATTGACTACCATGAGATCTATGCTCCTATAACTCACCATGCTACCATTCAGTGATAGGGAAATGAAATAACAAGGGTGAGCAGAACAGGTCAGAGAGGCAAAGTCTCCAAGTTGTGTCACAGTTGTATATGATCGAGTAGGCACTGGAGAGGTAAATCAAATAATAGAGAGCTTATAAAGGTTGCTATAAAGAAAACAAATAAACCTAGAAAATAAAATGTTTTTAATATCTGCTCAAGAACAAGCTCTAGTTGATTGTGGATCTCGAAGGTATATATTTGTCTCGTACCATGACACTACCCTTCTCAAGCTAGTCTAGTAGTCTGGCTCACTGTTAATACAGTAGTACTGTCTAGAACTCCCATGTCCTTGTATAAGCTTTACTTCAACTGACTGTGCAGTTGGAAATGCAGTTGGAAATCTACTCTGAAAACATATAGCAAGTGGTTAAACTTCTAGTTGAGTGAATGCCCAAGTCCTCCTCAAAATGAGATATGTCTCTCAAGGGAAGTTTTATAGAGTTTTATAAAGGAACAAACAGGAAACTCAGTTACTCAGAAATAGTAGTGGAGCTCTAGAGTAACAAAGGAAGGGAGATAATGGGGGTAAGTTGTTGTTAGACCCCTCTGTGCTCCTAGAGTATATATTAGGATTACAAATCATAGAATCAACAGTTAAGAAAACAAAAGAAACATTCCAATAGCCTATTATAGTAGAAAGTAGAATGATAAAGCAGAGTCCTCTTCCAATCACATAGCCGGTGCTCCTTGTCTCTTCTAACCCTCCTATCTAGTCTTCTCTTAGGTCTTTCCATCAAATCTGGCCTTCAAATATGGCTTAAGGAGCCTTAAAGTTAGTATGGGTGACCTGCTCTCAAGATTGATGTCTTCATTAATCTCTCCAATTCCAACTTTCTTGATCCCTCTCTGTTGTTCTTCCAGACTCTTGACCTTTCTCCTCTACCCTAGATAGTCCTTTTTTCCCAGGTACCCTAATGATATTGCCCTCAAGAGGATGGCTCACAATACATCTAATTATAGAGAACATCAAAAATGACTACTGAGGTCTAATAGTAACACTAAAGCCTAAACTATCAAATACAACAGCCACCAAATTGTGATGTCATTCTACCAGAGGAGACTAGTTCCCCAAGGTTCAGACAGTCCTTGAGAGAGCTTCTAGAGGGGATTTCTGGTTTGTGTCTGGTACAAAATGGCTGGACAGGCCCTATGAAGCTGGTATAGTAGTAGTCACAGCTGCTATTCTGCTACTTAGGTAATATATACAAGTCCAAGACTGGGGGTTGAGTGGTATACAATTGGTGTTACCTTCATTGCTTGAGCTGGATTATAGTATGGATTTGTGATAATTATTACTTAAATTACCTAAAAAGGCTGCCCAGCATGACACCAGACTCTACTTGCACTTACTGCAAAGCACCAGTAGTACATCTATCAAATGGATGCCAAGACAGTATTTCTAAATGGCAATCTTAGTAAAGAGATTATTAGATAGGACTGATTAATAGTGATGTCATCTTCTTTTTATTTTCTTTTTACCTGTATGACAAATATAAAACACTCATTCTAGTATAAATACCTGGACTACACTTAGGCTTACTTAGTTATCTACTACATTGGTGACGTCTGAGGTGAGCTATAGTTCTTTATTACTATTATTGGCTCTCATTACTGTATTACAGTCTATTGTATTACAGGTAAATAATTAGAGTTATTTACCATATTAGTAACATCTGAGTCTGTTGTATTACAGTTTATAATTGGTTATGGGCCCTGGCCTTATAGCTTAAATAACAAGTCAGTCAAGTTATTGCATATATCCACAAACTTTCAACATATATCCAAATATATCGCATACATCTAACATCCATATCATGACCACTTTACTTTACCATGACAAGCACTGGACCTGGTATTGTACCACTCTTATCTGAGCATTCAAAATTCGATGGAATGAACTGGCCTGTCTGGAAACAGACCATTATGATGATAGTTAACTCCAGAGGGTGGAAGGTTATCTTGATGGCTTAATAATTAATCCAGCAACTCTAAACCAACTACCATTTATTACTGCTACAATGGCATCAGGATTAGCAAGCACTACAACAAGTTTTGTGGCAACACTGGCAATTACTGCTAAAACTCTGTAGGATTTACTGACCCCAACTACTGGAGAATAGAGAAACCATAACTTTTGGGGGAAAACGTTGTTACTATTCAATACTATTGAGCCAATAGGTTTCGGAATAGATACTGAAGGAACAGTAACAGATGTATAGAAGTTCTATATTACTCTATATGACAAAAAAACATTAGTGGGCTGCTTAAATGCAGAAATAGAACTTAGGAATATTTTTCTGGTGACAAATGGAGACTTTCCAGCCCATATTAGTCTCTTAAGAAAGAAATTATCTCATGCCAGAGCTATAGGAGCCAATATATTAGATGCCAATTTCACTGCTATTGTTCTAAACTCACTTCCACCTACCTAGGATTCTATAGTTGTGACAGTTTTTGAAAACAACTTTTCTGGTAACATCATCTCCAAATTACATGCCTGGTAGTTAAGAGTATACCAGAATCGCAACCAAAATGTACTGAAATCCATAACAGTTCTTTATATCTCCAATCTACAATATTGCAATCAAAACCAATCAGTATGCACAAACCCAAAGTGTAAATGACACAGACATACCATTAATGTTTGTTACTGGCTGGGAGGAGAAAAAGAGGGCCAATTTCCATCTGGTTTTGGAAAGAAAGGTGGAGAGAAAGGATCAGCTGCCAAAACTTGTTAGAATGATTATAAACCAAAGCCAACTACAAATATTGCCACTGTAACAGATAAGATTGGGGAATTATTTGCTATGATGAATATGGAAGAGACTTTTTTCAAAGTATCCCCTATCTAACCTTTCCTTCCAATCAAGAGTCCTAACAATAATCTTTCCCCCAGTTCACCTAATTACACACACCAAATCAACAAAGTGATGGGAGTGGAAATTAATAAAGGATTACCTAGAGAAAAATCACTTGTAATACATATGGACTCTATAAATAAATACACCATTTACACCTTGATTGACTCTGGAGCAAGTGACTACTGCTTCGCAAACAAATCTCTTTTTATTTCATATTCTCCTTTAAATCAGAACATCTCTAGTCTATCTGCCAGTATAAATTCTACATTCAATATTCTTAGATAAGGTTCAAAACTAGAGTGGAAAGAAAGTTAAAAACAATTACTCTTAACAATACAATATATATATCTGGCCTTCGATCAAATTTAATATTTATTTTGAAACTGCTTGAGAAAGGAGCTAACATACTTTTCTTGGTTACTGATAATCTGGTATCTATCAAAATACCAAATGGACCAACATTATTCTTTGCAAAAAGAAAGGGAAACTTGTTTTATATTAATATTGAACAAGATGACTATATAACATACTTAAGTCAATCAGTCTTGAAGTCAGTTGATTTTTCTACATGGCATCAACACTTTTCTCATACTGGAGTGGATATGCTACAAAATATAATCAATAACAAACTAGTCAATGGTTTGAATACTCATGGCAAAATGGTACTGGAAAGAATATATAAGAATTGTATATTTGGAAAATATACATTGAGTCCACACAATGGCACTACAGTCAAAGAAAGGAGGTACTCAAACATGTGCATATTGGCCTATGGAAACTAGCACAAGTACAATCAGCAGGGGGAGCACACTATTTTATAGCAATAACAGATGGTTTTTTATTATATTAAACCATTGCTTTTCTTACATCAAAATCAGCCAAAATGACCTTAAAAATTTTCAAGGCTTACCATAAGGAGGCAGAACATCAGACTGGGAGAAAGTTAAAGAGAGTAAGGTTAGATATAGGGAGAGAATAGTTTAACAAGACCTGGGGGCAATATAGGAGTGAGAAAGGACTGGTATTTGAGTTTACAATGCCCTACACACATCAGCAAAATAGTGTAGCTAAAAAGGGAATGTGAACAATATTCAAGACAGCTTGATCAATTTTGGCAGAATCTGGGCTTCTTACAAAATACTGGACAGATGCAATATAGACAGTTGTGTATGTAAAGAATTTCATACCCACATCTAGACAATCTAATAAAATTCTAGCAGAGTTGTGCCATAGACAAAGGCAAAATGTCTCTTACCTTTGACTTTTTGGATACACAGCATATACTTATGTACTGCTGGACCTAAATATCTCAAAACTCCAGCCTAGATCTATATGCATTACTCTTATAGGTTATAATGGTCAAAACAGATACAAGCTGCTCAACAAAAGCAATGGAGCTATATTTTTGTCAAGAGATGTTATCTTCGAGGAAGGACCAACTCACCTTGCTAAGCTACCTGCACTGATCATTCTTAATGGAGATAAACATAGTTGTACCTTAATAGGATTGGAAAAAACAACCCCCCCACAGCAAAATACTGATATAGTGAATCAGCCTGGAATAGCTCCTAGACCTCTTTAAATTCAAGAGTTGTATGAGCACCAACCAACTGAGGATATACCACAAGAAATTGCATCACTATAGGCTAATACTGAGCCATCATTGGCTGTAAGAAGAACATAGCAAATACTGATACCAAGTGCTCGACTTTGTGACTCTCTTGAATACCTGAACAGATCGACTGTCAATTCAGTAGATATTAAAACATGGGTTCCTAGGACCTACATTGAGGCAATAACATGTCCAGACCTATAGTAGGAACCAATAGCAGCTAAGATTTCTATACTGAGAGAGCAGGGAGTTTTTGAAGTGGTACTGAGATCACAGGGGAGAAATGTAATAGGTTCAAGGTGGATGTATGTGGTGAAGTAGAAAGAGGATAGTGGAGTAGAAAAGAGAAAAGCAAGAACTGTAGCAAAAGGGTTTATACAAGTGATTGGAAAAGATTATGAAGAAACTTATGCATCAGTTGCGAGGTTAGAGTCTGTTTGTTTGGTGTGTACAATTACAGCAGTTTAAAATCTTTGTCTATGGCAGGTTGATTTTGTATCAGCATTTTTGAATAGCAATAATGCTTTCAAGGTATATATAGAACAACTGAAGGGATTTAGGAAAGGGGGAGAAAAGGATTGTATGTAGAAACTTTGTAAAACTCTTTATGGAACAATACAGGGTGCACATGACTGGGTACAAAACTTAGATGCTACCTTTGAAAGACACAGATATTATAGATCTAAAGCTGATTCTCAAATCCACTTGAGAGTACAGGACAATGAGTTCATACTAATGTTGACTTGGACAAATGATATCTTAGAGGCATTGTCTACTCTTTAAGGGGAAACTTTAGTGAAAAAACAACTTGCTACAAGTTATAAGCTTAAAGACCTAGGAGAAGCAAAATTAATTCTAGAAATGAAAATTGACAAAGATCCTCTATCTGGTGATATTACTCTATCACAGAAGGCCTATTGCAAACATATACTTTGATAGTTCAGGATGGATAATTGTGCACTTGTATCTACACTGTTACCAACAGGTATCATACTTTCAGCTGATGACTGTCCAAAAACACCTAAAGAGGTGAACAAAATAAAAAACATATCATATTGTGAGGCACTCAGTTCACTTATGTAGCTGCAAGTTACCATATGACTAGATCTATCCTATACAATAAATGTCCTATCTTGCTTTGCTCACAATCCAGGAAAGCCACATTGGAATACTATCAAGTATATTCTGGGATATATCAAGAAAACCCTAAATTATGGGATTACATACAAGGTAACTGGAGACTTGAATCCAATAGACTATATTAACTCTGATTTTGCTAGATGTAAGAACTTGTGACACTCAACTAAAGGGAACATTTTCTTGGTGGCAGAAGGACCAATATCATAGAAAAGCAAGAAACAGGAGACTGGTGCTTTCAACTATGGAGGCCAAGTATATGGTATTCTCTCAAGTTACAACCCAAGTGCTTTGGATAAGCAAGTATTTTAGTAAAATTGGATTGTCACTTATCAAATCTATTACTATTCATGCTAATAACAAGGGATCAATTTTCTATTGTCTGAGTGATAAAAACCATTGACAAACAAAGCATATCAATATAAAATACCACTTTGTCAAGGAATAGGTTAAATCAGGAAATATCATTTTCAAGTATATTCCCATAGCTGATAATATTGCAGATCTCTTTATAAAGCCTCTTGCATGGAACAAAGTCCAATCTTTTACTTTATAACTCAATCTGCCTAGGAAATTACCAACTTGACCAGTCCAGGAGAAGTATTGGACAGGACTGATCAATAGTGACATTATCTTCTCTTTATTTTCTTTTCATCTGTATAATAAATGTGAAACACTTATTTTAGTATAAATACCTGGACTGCACTTAGGCTCACTCAGTCATCTACTACATTGGTGATATCTGAGTCTGTTGTATTACAGTTTATAATTGAGATCTATATAAAGGCACCTCCTGGCTCAAGCACTCATAATATTATGTATTTTATGAACTCAAACAGGCTGGCCAAGAGTGGTACAAGAAGGTTTGCATTAAGCTTGAGTCTTTGGGTTTCACTCAGAGCATATCTAATCATGGTGTCTTTACTAAGAATGACAATAGAATGCTTGTTATAGTGGCAGTCTATGTTGACAGCTTCCTCATCTTCTCCTCCAACATCAATACTATCCAATATACCAAGTCTGAGCTGAGTTCTTGTTTTGACATGAAGAATCTTGGAGATGTAAAATAGATTCTTCAGATGGAGGTTATACAAAGTGATAACTGAAAGAAGGTTACCCTTTCACAATCTCAATATATTGAAGATATCCTTGAACATCATGGTATGGCCAACTACTATCCAGTCAAGACCCCAATAGAGAATAAACTATCTCTTCCTGTTCTCACTAAACCTGAAGTTGACATCACAACATACCAGCAGCTTATTGGTTCACTTATATATACTATAGTTTGCACTCATTCCAACATTTTCTATGCAGTGAAGGTTGTAGCTTGTTATATCTCTGCACCTGGTCATGTTCATACAAAGGCAGTTAAGCACATTTACTGCTACTTGTGTGGTACCTTAGACTACAAGCTTATTTATCAATCTACTGAAGGTTCAAATGAACCAGTTGTCTATTTAGACTCTGACTGGGCTGGTGATCACAATGATCAGAAATTTATTACTGGTTTTGTAACTTGCCTCTCAGATGGTACTATAGCATGAGCTTTGTATAAGCAAGCTTGTGTTTCTATATCTTTAACTGAAGCTGAGTTTATTGCTGCTGCCACTGGGTGTCAAGAAGTACTATGGCTTTGTAATTTCTTTAGTTCTATTCAAAGTCCTATACCTTACCTACTTCACTCTATTCTAATAATCAGTCTGCTATCAATTTCATTACTACTGGAAATGTCAATAAATGCTCAAAACATATCAACACAAAGTATAGGTCCATTTGTGATCATCATAAATCAGAATGTATTTCAACTTCATACATTCCTATGGATGAACAACCTGCAGACAGCTTTACCAAGTCTCTTTCTCCAGTGAAGTTCCATATATTCCTAGGCTACCTAGGCCTTATGTGAACAACTGCTCACTAAGTGGGCATATTATAGTTATGCCTTTTTGGACATAGTTTTTATCTTACACATTACATAATCCAGTTTTCAATGTTAGTTGACTTTTTGTGCACCTCAGTTTTGTTCTATGATTCTGAGGTGAGAATATTTTATACTATGGACTAGGATTTGTTACTCAGTATACCTATAGTGTTTATTATCACTCTAGATAATTCCTAATACATTTACAGTCTTATTCCACAATTCTGAGTGTTTATTATCACTCTAGGTCCCTGCCACTCATTATAAAACTTTACTCATTTATATCATACAGCTTGAGTGGCCAACTTTGATTTTCTGGCCCAACTTATCATAATTATCTCTCTTTTGTTATTTGTAACAAAATGTTCCTCACAAAAGCCTAAAATCAACTTGATGGCAATTACTTCTGTCCTGAGAAAATTAAGAAATAGCTATTTGACAACCTTGCAGTAGTCTGTCTGAAAGAATTCTCAAGGTCAATCACAAATTGGAAAAATTGTGAGTACAGTAATATAGAAGGGAGTGCTTCAAAGACAAAGTAGGGGTAGTTACAAAAGATTATTTTATTAGATCGCTTCTGACATTTCCTGAACTGGTTTGTATTAGCTGCTGAGGAAGGTGTTTGAGAAGAATTATTCTTGAACCAGTCTGCTAGGCCCTTGTGGAGGTTATTAATGGTATAAGGTGGTCCTGTCTTTCTGCTGTATCTTCTCCTAGTATATTTATTTTAGATTCAACCACTTACTATTCTTGACTTGGAGAAAGAGCAAAACTTTATTCAAGGTTTGCTATTTTGGATATTTATACAATAGTTCAGGAGCATAAAGGAGGTTACCACTATCTTTGTCTTCTGCCATTGCACCTTTGACCTGCTTAGCAAGTATTTCAAAGAGTTCTACAGGTACTGGGGTGGACTAACCATTAATTACTTTCAACAGGATGCTTTGATGCAAATGAAATGAACCAACATAAAAAAGTGAAGATGGCTTTTACCAATATTGGTGCTTCTGAACTCTATTTCATAATTCTTGTAGACCATATCACTGAGGTCTAAAGAAAGTCCTCTTGATCCTCCAAATAGATAGAAATGATATCAGAAGATTGCAAGAAATTACAAAAGAACCTAATCCTGAACTTCATAGTTGTGGGAATTAAAATCTGTTTTTATTGTTCTTTGTATATGCACAACAAATACATATTTGAGGTTTATTGGTTTGTCATTGTACATAAGGTTATCAACAATTTTCTCTTGATGTTTGGCCCTTTTCAGAACACTTGAGAATAGCTAGGAAGGTAAGCTCATTCTAAGTGGTCTCTGCATTATTGGAGAATCTATCTCAAAGAGGATTCTCTCTCTATTGTTACACAAAATTCTTGGTACAACCCTCATTGAGTGTCTGTGAGAAATTCTCCACCTTTTGACACTTGATGTTCTAGCTTGCAGTCCAAAGTAACTAATTGTCCATAATAACAATCTTATTTGCACTTTCTAAAGTAGCTGATTTTCTCCTAGCCTAATAATGATGGCTTTGGTATATATGCAACCCACTACCACTATCACCACTGGCACTTGTATTTCTGGGTACTGGTGAGATAAATCCAGGTTTTGATGTTGACAAAGAACAATATACTTTTGGTCACCATCATTAATACACCCTTCTATACTAACTCAGTATACTAAGCTGGAAGGATCACCAGAGTAGAAAACTTTGAGTAAAGGTTAAGTGAAAAAAAGAGACCAAATGGAACTGGTGTAGTATATAAATATATGCAAAAACAAGAATTCTTGGTTGGTCATAGATAGAGATAGCAACATACTTAGAGACATTGAATGGCCACAAAAACACTAGTCTTAACCTAGATCTGGAAAGATGCCATATGAATAACAGTAGAAGATGGTTAGTATAGTAACAGAATTGAGTTTTGTATGTCTTTTCTAGATCCAAGGTTTTCTTATGCTCAAAATATCTTCTCATAGCATAGCTATTTCTGGCAATGTACTGAAGCTCACTTAGATTGGTGAATGATATTGCATTGTATAACTACAACCAGACACTAGTTTATGTACCATCAAATGGAACAATCAAGAGCCTGGAATCTATATTCTGATAGCAAAAGTTGATATTCTAAACCTTTGAAAGCTGGTTCACACAGTGATGTTTGTCCAATTGGTAAGCTCTTCTTTTTCTTTACATATTCAATCTTATCTGTGTTATTTCTCTTAGCTGCAAGCAGAGTTAGGTAGTCTTGGACTTGTTTCATCATTCAATAAAGCTTTGGAATCTTCTATTGTATATTCTACTACTACATCACCCTCAATTCCTATAGAAAAAGCAAAGGCTCTCCCAATTGTTTTACTTAGTGAAAAAGAAATGATATTTTTCCACAAAATATCTTGACTATCTTCTGGAATTTGGAAATGAGGATAGAACTCTATGAGTACCTATACTAGATATACCTACAAAGATAATTGACCACTCCAGTTCTATCATTCAATGTTGGGTTATCTTGCTACTTAAGCCTATTATCTTTAAAGAGTGAGGAGCAGATAATTCCATGCCAAGAAATTGACAGATATCCTATTGTAATTAGAATAAGACCAGTGAAGAGAGTAGAAAGCTATAAGAATGAAAAATCTGTACAAACTATCTTTTTGTATATGAGTGGCCTGTCCTCTTATTTTGCTAATGTATTGTAATATTTCTTGTGCAATAGATTCCAAACTGGTTGGATAATAGCAGTGGCCTAAACTGCCTAGAAGGCTTCAGGTCTATCAGGATATCCTCTTGATTATCATTCTCTATATTTATCAAGGCAGTCAACACAAGTTTAGAATCCTACAGCTGCCAAAAGCTGGGGCTCTATGCTGACTTCATATATCTTTTATTAGGTTCTGAGAATTTGTCAGAGATTGTGTACAAACATTAAAAGGATATAAGCACTATATCTGTGGATCTGAGGGTGATTGATTTTTGACTGGACAGGGAAAGCAGGGCAAGTTCATTACCTAACAGAATGGAATAGAGACATTCACTAGACTTGAGCTATAGAAAAGCATAGATGTTCCCTTAGCTTATTGTGTAGTTCCATAAAAAAGTAGTGGGATGTCTTTTACAACTGAGTCCTACTCCTAACCCTCAGCTCCCAATGGATTTGATACCTCATATTATAGGAGTTCTTTGTTTGGCCCATCCTCATTTACTTGATTTCCAAGATGGGAACTTTCTGCATCAGCTCTTCAAAATGCCATAGAAAAACAAATCAAAGAAACCACATCTATTAGCAAATAATACTATGGATGCCTTCTAGGATATAGTTGAAGGTGATAAGAGCGAGTATGAATAGGGCATAATTGGTCAGATGCAACTTTAGTAGCACAATGCTCTATACAACATTTATATGAGACTGCTGCATTTTGGAGAAACAAAATCTTTTATTTATATAGTAAGTGCAAAATGTATTATCTATCTGAGAGATTACAGACTAATGTTTACAAAGATATCAAATGTCACACCTTTTATTTATCAGGGTTGGACAACAAGTATAGAAGTTAGAAAAATGGCAATGAAGATATTATTGAGTTCAGAAATTGTAAACTAGAAGTGAAAAAATTAAGATTTGGTAGCTAATAAATCATTAGTGTTGATCTAAAAAAAGATACAAGTACCATACACCAGAATCTTCTATCCATCTTATAATTCTACTCAAACAGCTTGAATCATGTTTTGGTATCTTTATGGCAGTTGGTGACCATACAAAAGTGGTGTCATATATGTTATCAGAGCCCAAATCTGAAGAGTCTAATAAATACATTAAAGTGAGATCTGTGCATTTTTTACATAGGCGATAAATCTGCTTTTCTTTCTCATTCAAGGGCAAGAAAGATAACAATGACAGAGAATATGGGTTCAATTGTTAGTGGTGGCTGTTGTAGATTGGGACAGATCCTGTTCTCAAAGAAAACCAAGTACTACTATGAGTATGCTATATCTTTCCAGTTGAATGAATTATTTCACCATCTGGGCTGACCAGCTTATATGTTCTAGACCTCAATATTCTCTACACATCAGTATAGTTCATGTGTAGCATTGAGCTGAAATAGAATAGTATAAATAGTGGACCTGTTGTTTGGTGTTGACCAGGTAAACAATTGTTACTGATGGGGAAATGAAATAGCAAGGGTGAATAGGACAGGCCAGAGAGGTGAAATCTCTGAGCTATGTCATAGTTGTGTGCAATTGAGTAGGTGCTGGGAAGGTAAATCAAATAATAGAAAGCTTACAAAGGTTGATATAAGAGGAACCAATAGAAACCTAGAAGATAAAATATTTTTAGTATCTACTCAAGAACACTCTTACTGATTTTGGATTTCAAAGGTATGTGTTCATCTTGTACTATAACACTACTCTTCTCAGTCTAGTCTAGCAGCCTGGCTTGCCATAAATACAGCAGTACTGTCTAGAACTCCCATGCCCTTGTATAGGCTCTACTTTAACTGACTATATAGTTGGAAACCTACTTTGAAAACATGTAGTGAGTAGTTAAACTCCTAGCCAAGTAAATGTTCAAGTCCTTTTTGAAGTCAAGTATCCTTCAAGAGAAGTTTTATAGAGTTTTACAAGAAAAAAAAAGTGAAAATAAATCTCAAATCACTTAAAGTAGCCTTTTAGCTCTAGAGCAACAGAGAGCAAGATGGTAGGGGTAATTCATATAGTGCTACTCTATACTACTAGAGTATTTTATTAGGATTACAAATTATGGGTACAACAAAAGAAAAGAACAAAAGAAAACCTCTAAATTCCCAAAGATAGCAAGAGTGGAATAATAAGAAAGGGTCTTATCTGATCACACAGCTATCCCTTCCTATCTCTCTAGTCCTGCTTCCAGTATCCTTCTCCAGTTGGTATGGCTGCTATGAGCCTCTTGGTGGTCTATGAAGAGCAGAGTCAGATATAAGTCTGACCACTCTAGAGTACAATGTCTTTATCTCTCTCCTCTTTTACCTCTCCAATCAACTTCTTTTATTTATACTTTCACTTTTCCTACTTCCATACTCATACTTCTCTCCTCCAAATCTTCTTCAAGTATGTCTGCCATATCCTCTCAAGAGGTTGCTCTTTTCAATTCTATTTATAGATAGCCATCAAGAATAATGGCCCTAATCTGATAGTAATCTTACTCTTTCTAAGAGCTGACAGTTGCTGAGACATGACATCATTATAATAGGGAACAAGCTCCCAAAGGTTCTGTCTGCTCTTGAGAGCACTTCTAGAGAGGAGTTCTGTTATAGATATATTATGAAATTCTCTAGGCTATTTCTATGAGGTTTAGATAGTGGTGGTTACAGCCACTATTCTACTACTCAAGTGGTGTATATGAGTCCATAACTGGGTGTCTAGTAGTTATATTTGGAAAGTCAAACTTGCTTCTTGAGCTGAATTATAGTATAGATTTGTGACAAATATCACTTAAATTGCCTAAAAAGACTATCCAGCATAATATTGCCATACTTTTCAATATTATTGATATAAAAGTGGACTGGCTTATCATTGAGCTCAAGCTTTTGGATTGTCCAATATGTCATGAACCAGTTGAGATCAGATGGGCAGAGGTAGCTAGTTGTGTACATGGTGGTGGTAGTGACTGACTAGAAATTGAAGAGATAGCCAAAGACAAGCTTATCTTTTTATCTGAAAAACAAAAAACATGGTGGTTGTATCATGGCCTAGTACCATTCAAGTGTGCATTGTAATTGGTGTCCACATTTTCATTTTCATTTTTGGTCTAGGTGTAACCAATATTCTATGTAACTTGCTGGGTGTCAAACCAAATACCTCATATATTCCTGTTGGTTGGGTGTTTATATACAGTTGCTTAGTATATGCTAGTATGGAATGCATCAGAAAAAGAGGTCAAAAAGAGGTCTGGTGGCAAAATTATCAGGGATGTCATTTGTGTTCTATACTGGATGCCTCTGCAATACTTAGGAAAGCATATTCTTGAAAACCTATATAAATGAGTGATTTTTTGACATACAATCCAGAGAGCAAACAGTATATGTTAAATTTTCTGATAAGTGAGTCATTGAGAAGCTATTAGCAAATGCAGTGCAGACCTACTTGACCTTAGCAAAAGACACCCCAGTATACTACCAGTATATTATGCAAAGTGGGCTGAAGAGATAATAGAGTGAGACAGGTAGTTTTGATTGCTGTTGATCAATAGTATCCCTTATCATTGTACAAGTCCAAATTTTACTAGACCAAAATTTGCCAAGTAAGCAATGGATGTACTTGTGCCTTAAAATTATTACAGGTTAGTTATTATTCAATAGTCTATTGTTTTCTGTCCAAGGTGAGTTTCTGTTGGTCTCCTAGATTTTGCTTGAGCACTATGGTTGCTGGCTGGTGTTGAGATTACCATCATAATTTCATAAGTTTAGATATGCAAATAACTAGTTTGTGCCTCACAGTGGTCCAGTTTGTATTATTTGTCTAAGCAACATTTGATATTAATTCAAGAGGATCACTATGATACATGACTTGATGCATCACTGATGGAGTGACAACTTGTCACACTATCTCTGATAATGCTGTCTCTGAAAAAGAGAAAATATAAAGAATTAGAGTAGAGGATATAGATAAGAAAGGTGTTAAGATGAGGTAAAATATAAGGGAACCCTACCAATGCTGCCTCTGAAACACCAGATTCATAGCCCAGAGTGACCTTATGCTTAATTAAATATTACTATGTAATATTTAATTCCCCTTAGCTTAACTTGGAGACCCTTGACCCTGACTAACAGGACTATAGACTCAGGGACACCTCAGCAGTAGGAGTATATATATTGTAGAAGTACACCCCAGGAGCCTTATTCTAATCTCTAAGGATTCTCCTGGAGGTGAGTTGTGATATATTTAGGACTTGTAATATTACTAAGGATTCTCCTGGAGTTCACTCCACTCTGGTTGCTCTTACACAAAACAATTTAGAAGTGAATTGTTTTTCATACATTTGGTATGGAATTATCTTAATGGTCAAGGTGTGGTTTGAACTCCTGCCCAACTACTTCTGCAATCAGTAGTGTGCCATGGCAAACTCAGCTATCTTGCCAATAGAAAGGATGTCAATTTTATCTTATACAACATCTAAAATTGACCATAATTGTCATGTGCAGTGGAAAATATGCTTTTGATAAAATGTAGATATATCTCTACACTTATGTATGAGGTTTTCCAACTCCCTTCACCTCTTCTCCAGTCACCACTATTATATCTTGTGAACTATCAGACCTGTCCAGTAGTGTGTCATCAAAGAAGTATAGCTCTGTGCATAGTAGGATGACAATTATGAAGTGTTTTGTTCAAGAAAGTTGATAAATCTGTATCAGCAAGATAGGTGAGTTTGCAATGGCACACTACTGATTGTAGAAGCAATTGGGTAGGAGTTTGAACTGTATCCTGACCACTAAGGTAATTCCATACCAAATATATGAAAAACAGTTCACTTTAGAATTGTTTTGCCTCATTCTGACATATTTCTCATCTATATCCTCTGGCAACTTATTTTTTGGTGCATGTAGTCTCTTGTCCTTTGTCACACTATCAATTCCATAACTATACATTTTCTTAATTTTGTAATCATTTCATATTCCAAGAACAATTTACGACAACAATTGTTATGATACTTTATAGATCACTCATTTGCCAATAGGTCTTTTATTATTATTTTTTCCCAGCCCAAATGTCCATCCTGCAAAAGTCTACTTATGACTCAAAGAATATAAAGCTGATTTTCTCCTTATAAGTGAATCAGGTGCCATGTATCAGCATTACACTGTAATGACAAAAGAAAAGGAAAACCCCATTCATTCTGCTGCAATTGGTATATGTCAACTTCTATTTGCCAAGTTTCTGCCATCTTTATACACATTGTTATACCAGTTACACTGATATGGCATTTATCTACAACATTTATGTCCATGTTGAAATTAACCCTTGTACCTGTTGGCAGTCACATCACACACTCACCCATTACCTCCCTTGCAGAATCCAACTCAACCCAATTATCAACTGGCTGATATTGCTTCACTGGAGTTGGTAATGAACAAAAGGGGAGAAAAACAAGTTGCTAGTATATGAAAGCAAAGAAGGAGGACTTGCAGTACATAGGACTATTGGTTGATGATAAGTCCAGTTGTATAATAACTGTCATTATCCAAGACAAGGTAACAGTAACAATAAACTTTATTTCAAAGGTCAAATCTATCCACAAAAAACAAAAGTGTATAATCCAATGATAGTTTATGGGGGTAGTTATTGACTCAGAAGAATAACACGGTCTACAAGTGAAATGAAATACAAGTGGTTTGTTCTTGGGTGGGTTTGGAGACAACTTACACCAATAGAAGATGCTGAGGTTGAGAGAGGAGGAGGAAGGTGGCCAGGGTCATATACTATTGCACTCACACTGCCATTATCAGCATTACTAGTATAGTTCTTACTGACAGTATTAATAATGCCAATAACACCAGTGACGTCCTCAATGAAAAAATAAAAATGATTAGTGATCTTGTTGACATTGAAAACAGAAAAAGAGCCTACTTTGTACACAATCTAAATACAGGAGAATATAGCATGTATGACAGGATTGAGCTACTTCAAGTCAGACAATATACAGGAATTATAGTCAACAATCAGTCACCTTGCTGATGGTAGTCCCTAGACCAATAACTACCCCAGCATTGTTTGTAGAGGCCAAACAATGCAGAGCAGACTGTAACTCATCTAGTTCTACTACAAGCTCCTTGATCTGTGGATTTATGGTATTCAAATCAATGTTGTGACTCTACAATTGTATTTTGAGAGGAAATCATTGCAGTGATAATGATAGCATACCTTGATGACCAGCTACAGCTGTAATTCATGGATTGGATTATCAAATTTCACCTTGAATCTTGCTAAAATACTCTGAGTAAATCAGGAGCAATCAAGGTAAATATTCCCTCACAATATAGTGAGAGTGGATGTGAATGTGGACAGGATGTATTTGAGAGAAGAGGTATTGTATCAGCTGGGAGCCAGTTGTAAAATATGAAAAGGATACATGTTGAGTGGAAATCTCCAGACTTTAGTTCTTTAGCATTTGTTGAACCATTGTTTGTTTTCATATTGTTACTACCAAGAGAAACCTTTTTGCTCAGCAACTGGGACTAGACCAATAATTAAATCATTATACAAAGTCTCCTCTGGAACAATGATAAATCATAAACATATTTGACTTGTTGTAAAAATAACTTTGTCTGCAAGCCTTCAATATAGAAGTGGCAGATACAACTATCCTATAGTGAATCAATGAGTTTGCAATAATGGTTTTTTACAATGGTAACTAAACAACTCAAAATTCTCAAAAGTATGTCTCCCTCTGTCTGATCTCTTTTATCCAAGTGAAAGCACTATCTTGGATGCTTTTATTAGGTCACTTCTGTGCACCTCTCAAAGAGTCAGGGTAACAGTAAGAATGGATGTAGTCTAGAGACAGTGAGAATCAATGTCACAGTGCCAGTTACCTACTCTGATTGTTGATCTGCTGGAATCTATTCTGCAGAAAATCAAGACAAAGTTATCTATTGGCATAAATGTTGGGGGAACATTCTCGACAAAAATTTTACATGTCATGGTTTGTTGGAATAAGAGTTATCAGATGTTAGAAAGAGCTTGATGTACCATCTACAAAAGGTGTATCACTTGCAAACTTTTTTTCAGACAAGATAGGAGTTAACACATGAAAACTGGGAAAACGACTTGTATTCCAATTTAATACTGGGGATATAAACTAGAATAGAAATTCCAACATCTAGTCATTATGAGCAGAAGAAATCAAGCTTTCATGTTTGATACCTATTGGATATAGAATATTAGGGTGGTTCAATATGATGTTGAATAGATATCAAATAGTGTTCTTTTTCCCAGCCCAGCCAAAATCAACAAGAATAATATTACCCAGAACCTTGCTATTCACTCCATCTCTTTTGACTATTATGTTTGTTTCCCACAGATCACCATGGATATACCCATCTTTATGGAATAAGGTAAGAGCCTCTTTAACTGCTTTATACATGTCCTTTTCCAGTTGTCTTTTCTTTATTCTACAATATTGGTATGAGATATCATTCATGACTACCATCATCCAACCATCTGCAAAGCACTAACCAATTGGAGCTTTGGAGCAAAGCCATGTTCATGTATAACCTTGTGTGTATCCTTACCATAGTAGCAAGGAAATTTGACAAAGATCTTGTTCTTCTAATCATCTTATATATGATGATAATAATAATAATAACTAGATAATCAGTGATTAGTAATAGTAATATATAGTGATATTGAGATATTGATATTGACTAGATACTAGACTGATGATTTTTTTTTTTAAATCATCTATTTGTAACACAGGGCTCAATGGAAGTTTCTTAGTTCTTGTGAGATTGCAATAGTGTGGAGTTGTAAAGGATGGCATGAAGTGTCAAATATTTTCTCTGCTGCATGAATAGCATCAGTAATAATAACAATGTAGTTGACACCTGGATTGCTTATGGCCTGGTTAATATTTTATCTAACAGAGAAAAGCTTAGCTTCTATAGATAGGACATTCATAGCCTGGTGGAGGGTTCTTTTGGTGATGGAATGGCCTTTGTAGATATATGTGACTGCTGTAGCTATATTGTTTTTAACTCCTGTATTTGCCACTACTAGTGCAGTGTTTTTCTTTGTTTTGTGACATAAAATATATCTTATTGAGTTTCCTGAGGTAGACTGCCCTTGCTTTGGGGTCAGATCACTTAACCGTAGTGAAAGAGAACTTGTCAGAGAATAAGTCTACTAGATATTAACCTGGTCTTAGTTTGCTATCTAAGTTGTCAAAGGCTGGGAGTGTTTTGTTCAGTCTATGATTGATATTAGCTATAGGGCTCTTTAGTCAGTAGTTTTGTTTGGGAGTGAGTTGGCTCATGACCATGTAGTGGAGGGGTGCCAATTTGGAATATTAGGGGTTAAGTAGGGTACAGATGGTATGTTGATGTGGAAGGGAGGCCACTTATAGGTTGTGTCTTCCACCTAGTTTGTTGAGGTGTAAGTGAATGGGAATTAGCCCTGCAATAGCTTTTATGCTCTATATAGGGGAGGTACAGAATGCTTCCATTATCCATAGTGTAGCTCTTTGCTACATCTTCTTGAGGTCTTTGAGGGGGTAGTGGACTGGAGCACCCTTAAAGTACCACAACTGAAATCCATATGTAGCAATGGGAAGTACACATATTCAGTAGAGAAGACATTTTTATAAGGGAGATAGACCATGGCTAGAGTTTCCAAGCATTCTCATGCTTCTGACTGTTGACATGGCTCTATTGGAATAGTAGTAAGTGTGGTACCAGAATGTAAGCTTCTTATTAAAGAAGAAACCAAGATATTGCTATATATCTTTCAGTCTAAGAATAGGCTCTCCTAGTAGAGAGAGGTCAAGAGAGGGTGGATCAGATTGTTTGGTGGCTTGTGTGAAATGAAATACTTCAGACTTAGCATGCTTAACTACAAGGCCAAAATTATGAAGAATTGGAGAGAAAATGTTAAAGCTTGCATATAGTATAGCATTTGTCTTTTCAAAGTCTTTCTTCTATGATATAAGTAGACTGTCATTGACAAAGGACAGTATAGAGGCAGGGATTGGGATAGACAAGCTGTTGATTCTTTTTTCCCAAATTTTGATAACTGGAGCAAGGTAGATAGCTAAGAGGATAGGTGAGAGAGACAGTCCTTGTCCAACTCCAATATCAGTTTGGAAGAAAGGGGAAGTGAAGTTGTTCTAAATATATTGTGTGTGCCTTTCTATAAGGTAATCCACAAGAAATCCTACAATGTTAGTGTCCAAACCAGCTTTGGCCAGAATCATGGACAGCAGCTGATGGTTAAGAGATGGGAAGAATTGAGCAATATCAAAGGCAAGAACACTTGTTCTTAGGTCTTTGATCCATCCTGCTCTAATGATATGGGTAAGGAGAATGCCTGTATTAGTGGGGAAGCACTGTTTGATACTGCCTAGCTGGTTTAGGTGTAGGAAATTAGATGATATGGTGTGGATTTGGAGTCTTTTGCTAATTATCTTTTCTATTAGCTTACCCATGGTGTTGAGAAGAATGATGGAACAGAACAATTTTGGTAAACTGTAGTTAGCTTTGTTAGATTTGGGAATAATGATTGAAGTAGATTTCTTAAAGTGTTTGGGCCAATATCTAAGTCTGATGCATGCGTTAGCTATGTTGACCATACTGGTAGCACACTTAGGGTTGAGGAGAATAATTTTAAAGTACCGCCATGAAATATGGTCAGGTCCTGGAATTGAGCTATTATTACACTTGGTTAAAGTATTGCATAGTTCTGCAACTGAGAAGGGAGATCATTCAGTTATGGAAACAGTTGGTATTTCTTGGAGAATTTTGGGGTTTGTTGGCCTATTTTGGGCTGAGTTGTAGGTTGAGTGAAGTGCATTCCAGAGGTCATCTATGTCAGTGTACAGTTGATTGTTGAATAGTAGAGTTTCAGTAGCTAGGAGTTTCCTTTTCTTAACCCAGTTCATTAAGTTCCATAGTCTTTTCTTGAGCATTGTGATTTCCTGTATCTTTTCATCAAAGAATAATTGTTTTGCATCCTTGACTGTTTTTTTGAATGTAGTCCAGTCCTGGGACTGGTCTGTAAAGCAGTACTAGGTGATGTTTCTTGAACATTTAGAATTCTACCACTCTTTGGAGTGTCTAGTGATATTCAGGCACTTCAAGTACTTGGACCATAGAAATTCTGTGGCTGTGGCATAGGTGTTGATGGCACTTTTGAGATCAGTAGTACTGCAGATGTTAATGGTATCAATATTACAAAGTATATAAAAAAGGCCTTGGAGAAAGTTGGCTTCTTTGTTGCTGTCTTTGACCAGGGTACTTTTGATATTTCAGTCACTTTCCTCCTGGACAGCAATTTTGACTATGAGAGGGGCATGGTCAAAAGAATATCAGAGGTTGGGTATTATAATGTAGTTGTAGAGGGCAGAGTTATTGTGTTGAAGAAACATCAAGTTGATGACTGAGTTAAAGTCTAATGGGTTATTGGTATAATAGGTAGGGCCTGAATTAGTGGGGTTTAATAGTTGAAGTCCTAGATTATCAGCAATTTTGAGGAGGGTTTCAGTATAGGGGGAATGATAGGGGAAAGAGGGGTCCCAGTCAGAATCTCTAATGTTGAAATCTCCTGTCATGATGAGTATGTCACTGAGATTTGTTTCTATATTCTTGAGGTATGTTAGGGCATTCTATTGTCTATCTGAATATACATTGAGTATGAAGTATGTGCTGCCTCTGTTTATGAAGGAGATAAGGCTGATATCTCTATAGTTTAGAATATCAGTATACATTGTAAACCTGAGAAATTCTAGCTGGTTGTTGACATATGTAAGTACTCTTGGTTGGTCATTGTTGTTGGTAGGTATTTGGACAAAGAGGCTCCACTCTGGGTGGTGGGGAGCTCCTACAACTAGCTTGCCATTGGCTGATAGGTAGCTGGGAACCCACCTGATAGGGTACTAAGGGGGTTCTTGTAGGAATATAATGTCATACTTGAGTTTATGTTCTTCTAAGATAATTTCCATAAGTGGTTTTTTCCTTTGCATGTTCTGTGAGTAAATCTTTAGGCTTTTGATTTTTATATTCTTTCACTGCTTACAGCTGAGTAGATTGAATTAGCTCAGATTTCTCTGAGCTCTTGGGCCTTTTTAGTATACTATTCCCTATTAAACCAATGTTTCCAGTAGAAGCACTTGGTACTGTCAGCAAGGTGGTTGCTTTTGCAATTGATATACTTGAATGTATATGGACAGAGTTCATTTTGTCTGGTTTCTGGTATAGGTGGGTTTACCATGTTATTTGCTGGTGGTGTTCAAGCTTGTGGGGTCTGCTACACTGTTGGCATCTAGCACCATGTACTTGGCATACATGTATAGTGTGTCCCCATTTCCAGTAGTTTTTACACTGCAGAACCCCAGGGTTTATGTTAGTACCTCAGAAAGTGGCTACATGGCATCCAAAATTGAAACTCCTGTTGACAATAGTCTTCGTCTTTGTGCCACTTTGTGAATCCCAGATATTGATCCATACTACAGCTATGTTAGATTTAGGAGATGCTCTGACAACATGGGGGTGTGATGCTAGGGTAATACTATTAAACATACTTAGTCAAGACAGTACCTCTTCAACTTGAGTGTTGGTGATGGAGGCTAATGAGTTATTTCTATAGAAGAGAATTTCTAGAATTTTGAGATAAGATTTTGACTGAGAAAGTCAGGGTGTTAAGTTATTATTGGCATTGATATCTTCTAATCCCTTGAAGTACCTTTCTATAATGGATAGATTGGAAGGTGCAGTAACTTTGTTGGTGGTGACAGTGATGTCATTCTATGTTACTCTAATATAGTCAATTGTTGTATCTGATTTGCAAGTCTTAAAGTAACTATTTATGATTCTTATATGGATATTAGCCTAGTGGAGAATGATATTTTTGTTGTCCTCATTCATTGGAATGAGAACATGCCTTTGAGATGGGCTCTTGGTAGTCATGCTGATCTTGGGGTGGCTGTAGGAGTTGTTGTTAAAGGCTGTGTTATGAATCTCAATGACTTTTTTTGACGGAAGGGAGGAGGAGACTTCTCTAAGTTTTAATATGTTTGATGCATCACTTTTCATAGCCTGGGCAAAAGTTTTGGTACTTTGGCTATGTCTGGATTTTGCAAGCATAGCAGTACTAGGTCTTGGAGGGATGGGGGGTGGGATCTTGGACACTCTGTTGTGATTGTTTGAGGATGTAGAAGGAAAGGAGTCTTGGCATTTTCTGTTGAATTGGGATGCTACCATTTGTTGCAGGGATCTGTTGTTTTCTCCAGCCAGGAGTTTGTCCCAACTGGCTTTGTATATGGCTGAAATAAATTTTCAGATGGCATGGCTAATCTCTATAAGCTGGGGAAATTGATTGATATCCCTATTGGTTAGCGAGCATTGTTTCATAAATATGGCTATCCTTTGAAGGGAGCATGAGATATTTTTTACATTACCATTAAGACATTCATCAACACTGAGTAGAGAGACAGGGGTAAAATTTCCATCCCATAGGTTGGGATCTACAGGACCATTGGTTTGGTATAGGATGATGGTTGGTTCTGTGTTAGGGTATGGTTCTATGGTACTGTGTTCTGTGGGGTGGGAACTGGACATTGTTTGATTGGGGATGGCTTCAGCTTTGAGGATTTGTCTCTGTAGTTGATTTGGGGGAGGAGGGGAAATATCTTCTTCCATGTTGACCTGGTTAGCCCATGATACATTGGTAGATTGGACCTCTATTCTTTCCACATAATCTAATGATGAGGTGGTAATATTGGATTCCTCTGAGGGGAGCCTTTGTGAGTTGGAGTTGGAGTAGACAGACAGGGGACATCCTCTATGGTTAGTATTAGAGGGAGGGAGGGCATTGATATTAGGATTGTGAGTATTCAGTGGGTCTGTGGTTTGTGTGGGGGGGGGGGAAAGTTGGTATATTCGCAAATTCTTCTACAGGCACTACTATTTCTGATGGTAGTACGTGGGAGAAAAGCGATGGCTACTAGACTGATGATTGATTGATCTTGCCAGTTTTTTAAAAATAAAATAAAATAAAAAAAAAGGATCAGGCACGAAGACCGGTACTCGAATATCTATAATAAGACTTCGGTCAAACTCTTGTAAGATGCCCGGGCGGGTACCTGCCATACATGGTTCGTGGTGACGAAGCCTATGATCCCTGAGGGTGCTCACTAGATCACGAAGCTCCTTGTCGATGGCCGTCTCCACATTTTTTGCCATGGTGGCCGATACTAGCCACAAATCAGTCAGGTTGCACACTAAATCTTCCATCATATTTGGAAATTCTCTCATAGTACTATGCAGCTGATCTGATATCGGGACTTCCTCCAGCCTGTCGAGCTGGCCAGCAAGCACTTGAGTGCTCTTTGCAAGGTTTTTCATCGCTTCATGCAATTCATTTTGAGTCTTCACATGCTGTCAAAACAATCAGTCATTTTATTGACGTTGAAAACAGAAAAAGAGCCAACTTTGTATACGACCTCGATACAAGAGAATATGGCATGTGTGACGGAATTCAGCTGCTTCAAGTCAGACAGCATACAGGAATAATAGTCAACAATCAATTACCTTACTGATTGCGGTTCCTAGACTGATGAATATCCCAGCATCGTTTGCAGAAGCAGAACAGTGCAGAGCAGACTGTAACTCGTCCAATTCTACCGCCAGCTTTTTGATCCGTGGATCCACGGCATTCAGATCAATGCTGCGACTCTATAATTGTATTTGAAGAGGAAGTCATAGCAGTGATAATGATAGCGTACCTTGATGACCAGCCACAGCTGTAATCCGTGGATTGGATTCACCTCAAATTTTGCTGAAATTCTGTGAGCAAATAAGGAGCAATCGAGGTAAATATTCCCTCACAATTGGTTCCTGTTCTACAAGACAGGTGTTTCTGCAAGTCATCGAACTTGACTTTAGCTTTACATATGGGTCCCTCCTCTGAGCCACGCTGACGAGTGAATATTCCTTGGGAGCGTTTTTTGTGTATTTCGATATTCAATTCGTTTCCTTCCACAAGCATGCTACACCACATGAACATGTAGGACTGATCAACCACAATGACCTCAACTTACCACCCATTTTTGGTGAGCTTCAATCGCTGTTCACCTTTGATCCTTTTGCGCAATTCTCTTTTAATGCAATCATTGACATTGTAAGAACATGTGACAATGAGTGAGTGAGTGGATATTTATTGAGCTTTCCGATTAATTCTAAATATCAATTTAGCCCCTGATCGACTGAGCCGATCGACGATCGAACAAAGTGACACTCACTGTCAACTTGGATGGCTGAAAATAGTTCGAGTGGATTTGTCATGACTTCAACTATTGAATACACAGAGAGAAGATAAAGTGGGAGATATTAAGAAAGCTGTGGCACACGTGGCGGATACTATCCCGTTTTGGCCAGTCTCATCTAGTCACGCCTAGGGACAGCGGCATGAACAACTTCAAACTCCGCATGAAAATCGACACGACAGTGAAACCAGTCATTCTCGGAAGGCAGTCATGAGAGCAGATTGTACAAGATCTTCGTCCTGAAGCACAAATTGCTGAATATTATATATTCAACTGTAGAATACACCATACAGTATAGAATTGGCACTGTCGGAAATGACTTCTGCACTTTAAATGCTGTTATCTTTGAAACACTGTGAGTGGCTATGCAGGACCCTGAAGGTGGACCATGACAAGTCGCCGCTTGAATTGTCATTATTTGTTGCTTATTTGCAGCTGCTGTCTTTTCATTGATAAGACATATTTTGATGCTTAAATGGGCATCACCCTTCCACGACTTGTGTACGATATTGTTCCTCCTAAATATGGCCCTGCTGCTCGGTATACTTGGACTACCCTCAAGGCAAGGTCTCTCCCTTCTTTGTGGTCCTCTATTGCTCATCTCGTGAACCAGTCCATGGGCGACTCACATCTGAGCAGTCAGTCTCTGCGGTCTTACCATTTGCAGATCAGATCTCGTCTTGGGTTATGATTCTGTCTGTGCTGCATCTCCTCGCTGTGTAGCTACCGGCCATTTTCTCCCAATGTTACCATTGGCATCGCTCTCATTGACCCTTGTCAACCCGCTGACGCCTTTGCTGTCGTCGCCATCATTGCCCTTTCCCACCACTCAACAATGCTGCCCCAGCCCTTGCAGATTTCAGCACAGCCACATGACTCCTTGGCATCAAAAGCCTCCAATACGTAGCTCAAACTAGGCCTGTCTCGTCTCTCTCCGCGGCCTCACATAAAGCCCCTCCACAATCCTCCTCTCCGGTTCTTTATTCTCTTTCCAAGTCCAGTATCACCCTGAAAACAAAGTCCCAAATAGGGAAACAACTGTATGGTTCAAACAGGCCGTGCCTAGACTTCTCAACAGACTTGCACATGATGCTCTGCAACCAGCTACAAGTGAAGGTTATATCAAGACTGTGACCATGCTCGGAGACACGGCCAGTGCTTGCACCCCCTGGTTGGCAGTACCAATACTGACTACAGCGGCAAGTTGGACTGGTTTTCGTCACCCTCCTTCCCTTTTCTCATACCATCTCTCGGCCATGCTCAACACCCTAGTTCATCTGCCCCTTACCGCTGACGTCCTCCTCTGGGAGGCCTCCATATCTGAGCTCTCAAAGAAAATACCTTGCGCCGTATACGAGTTCCTGTCAAAGCAACAGAAATATTTTTTCTTGTGTCAACAATCTGCAGCTCTTCAACGCGAACTGTCGGTCCTCCAAGGAATTTTCAGTAATTTGACTGCATCGAGCCCCACCAATAACGGTGTCAAGAGTGAATTGGACAACAATGAATTAAACAATCTGAAGAAAAAGATATAGGCTATGCAATCTAGCACCATAGAGAGGAAGATCGGCATTAGGGAACGGAGAAGAGAATCTTGCAAAGGAGCGTTGAAAATGGTGTCGTCAGGAGCTGTGTACGCCCTCTCATCTTTTTAATTGAAAACTTCCACTCATATACACTGGGCAGCTGGAGTGGCCGACCTCAATTCCCTGGCCCAACTCATCATTAGCATCATTCTCTACTCCCTCCTCCATTAATCGCGACAAAACTTTCCATGATGTCAATCATTTCGGTCTCGACAAAATCAAGAAACGGCTAGTTGGATACCTCACAGCAGTTTGCCAGAAACAACTCAATGCGGACAAGGACACATGGGAAGCAGCGTATGGATATCAGGCAATGTTTTGAACTGAGTCAGTCTCTCATCACTGTATCCGACATAAGGCACCCGGGTAGCTATGTCTCATTCGACCTGAAAGGCGTCCGGATTTGGA
>Ga0153919_100024_pt1 | contig 29966 bp, 14 predicted proteins | sample TSGA003MetaG_FD_104712 | JGI IMG/M metagenome (GOLD analysis project Ga0153919, IMG submission 104712) | Attine ant fungus gardens microbial communities from Georgia, USA - TSGA003 MetaG | ecosystem: Host-associated > Fungi > Mycelium > Unclassified | place: USA: Connecticut, Klassen Lab...
CATTTTCAATATCCTATAATATTATTCAGTTAAAACCTATTAAGTAGTAGTACTTAAATTTTTTATTACTCACAACTCTCAGAAAATCTTTCTGTATGTTTTGGTCTATATATAGATCTCCATTACTCTCTCTCTGTTACTCTTTATAATCAAAAGCATCTATATCTTTATTCTTCTATTTCTCTATTATCTAGTTGATTTAGACTTTTATTATCTATCTCTGTCTTTATCTTTCTGCTTTTACTACTATAATCTGTACTCTAGGTTCCTGGGTTGTTTGTTGCTGTTTAGCAAGTTGATATTTGTGCAAATTAAATATAGTATTTTTAAGATTTTGTGGAACATGTGTAGAAGTTAAGCAGAATTTTGTTTTTTTCCTTTATTTTTTTCTATTCAGAACAAAAGCTAAAAAGATATAATAGAGATCTTGCTGTATTCACTCCTCAGTCCTTTTCTCTTTACATTCTAATTTGATAGAATCCATTCCTTACAACTGTTTTACTGTCTTACTTATAACTATCCTAAGAATAAAGATATACTATTACTTTTAAAAAGAAGATCTCTACTCTCAACAACTCTCTTGAAAAGCAGTTGTTATTCTCTTGCATATAAAAATTACAACAGTCTGCTTAGAAAAGTAAACCTAGGCTTAGTCATACCAACTATACCCTATACTATAGCTATAGAATACTATCTTCTTTACATCTAGGGCCCAGTATCTAGTCAAGGTATAGAGAAAGTAAAGGGGTAAAAAAGAGAACAAAAGATAGTAATTGAAAACAGAAAACTCAATAAGCTAGTACTATTATTATATATTTGTATATGTTTGTTTTCCTCCTACATATCCAATTTGGGTTGAATATAAAAATAGGAGGATTTTGATAATTAAATTTATATTTTAATTCTATTAAAATAAAAGAAAAAAAAGAAAGTTAATTATAATTTTTCAACATTTTTCTGAATTTATTTGAAATTTGTAGAATTTTTAAGTGAATTAAGTAAATTTAAGTGAAAAGAGAGAATATGGAAATAATTAGGTGAAATTTTGACTAAGCACTATCTTCTTACATTCAGTCTCATATACTTTCTTTAATAAGTAGAGGCCAAAGCCTATCTTGGCTGTTTGGGAGGAAGACATTCTTGAGACTACAGTTGCTAGTGAAGATACATTCTGAAAAGATACAGAAGTGTTAGTAGAAAGAGGGAACCTTTTCTTGCTCTTCTTATTAGTTACAGTAGTAAAGGAAGCTTTTTTCACTACTGGCAGTTCATCAACTGCTATTTTTACATCTAGAGATAGCTCCTGAGATAAATTGGAACTATAGAGGGTTCTTATTGCTTTTATAAGAGAGGAAGTGTTAGCTTAAGATGAGGTCTTAAAGTGATTCTACTTTACTACTAATATAGCTTAGAATAGATACTATATAATGGAACCTGTTCCTATGATAGGAGAAAACTACTTAATTGGACAGTTTCTAATAGTATACTTCTGAATAAAATATACAATATACAATACAAACAAAGCAAAAACTCTGGTATCAGTCTATAAATAGCCAAGATAACCAAAGAGAAATGTAATATGAGCACTCAAAAGAAAGTTAATAGAAGTAAAAATATCATAATATAGCCAAATGGCTAAGTTATTATTTATATTTCTTTTCTTTTCTTTTCTTTTAATTAGGAAATCAATGGACATATGAGAAGAGATGACTCAAAAGAGATGTATGGGACTTTATAAATAAAAGTAAATACAGAAGGTATATAAGTAGTATATAGCAATCTAATAGAAACTCTATTGAGTTTTTCTTGTCAACTCAGACTAGAAGTGGGACTAAGTCATCTTGGCTATATCTTTACAAGAAAGCCCTCCTAGTATAATAGAAGAGTAGCAAAAAAGGTTAGTAAGGTTGGATAGAAACCAAAAGCAAAATAGAGTAGAGAAGAGAATACTGGAAAGAAGTGCAATGTACCCACAGGAAAATATACAATCCAGAAAAAGCTTAGGAGAAGGATTATATAAAGGTAGAGGAGGACAAATTGTGTAGAGAGCAGGGGGTCAGAACTTTAGAGAAGAAGCACTAAACAACTGAAGAGGACAAGAGCTAAGAAGAGACTCCAATACAATAGATGTCAATAGAGGAAGGAAGAAGGATTGAATATGCTATGTGTATTGAAAATAAGACCATATGGCCAAAAACTATTGGCAAAAAAAAGAAAAAGAGAGGAGAGTAGTAGAAATACTGTAAGAGTCAACAAAAAATAATAGAGAGTAGTGAGCTCCCAGCTGGCCTTCTTAAATATATACAGTATATTGTGTCCAGAGAAGCTAGAAAATAAAGTTTCTTGTTAAGATAATACTGAAGGAGTAAAAGATGTATGGTATACACTATAACCACTAAGAGAAGTATAAATGGAAGTAGGGCTGAAAAAGCTAGAAAGTCATGAAAGAGTAGCAGTAAAAGCACTATTGGATAGTAGAGCAATAGATCTATTTATGAATACAAAGTTTACAAAGGAAAAGGGATTCAAGCTAGAGAAACTAAAAAATCCTCTGTTAGTAGAAAATGTAGATAGAACTGTAAATGTGAGAAGAGTAATCACTTATCAAGTAGAGTGCAATATGTTCTTCAAAGGACATGTTAAGAGAGCATGAATAGATATATACAATTTGAGAGAGACAGAGGTGATATTGAGTATGCTCTGGTTAGCTGCCCACAATCTAGAGATCAACTAGGAGAAAGAGAAAGTAAAAATGATGCAGTGTCCATTTATATATAGAAAAAAAAAGTAGGAAATGTAAAAGAAAAAGCAAGTGAGAAAGATAGAGAAAGGAAAAATGGTAAAAGAACTAGTATCTAGAAGATTATAGAAGTAAAAGAAAGTATTTGGAAAAGAGAAGTTAGAAAGAATATCCACAAGAAAACTATAGAACTATGTGATAAAACTAAAAAAAGAGTTTGTGCTGAGAAAAGTAAAGGTATATTCTCTATTGAGGGAAAAAAGAGAGAAAGTACAAGTATTTATGGAGGATCAACTGCAAAAAGGGTATATCTAGCCATTAAAGTTGCCACAGACTTTGCCAGTACACTTTGTAGCAGAGAAAGATGGCAAAAGGAGAATAGTACTGGATTACTACCATATTAACCAATGAATAGTGAAAAATGAATATTCATTATCTTTAATAGCAGATATTTTAGATGGAATAAGCAAGAAGAAAATGTTCACAAAACTAGACCTTAAATAGAGGTACAACAATGTGAAAAATTAAGAAGAACAACAAATAGAAAGCAGTATTTACAATACATATCAGAGTTTATAAACTAATAGTTATATATTTTGGATTAACAAACTCCTCTACCACTTTCCAAACTATAATAAACAATTTGTTCTGCAATATGATTAATTAAAAGAATATAGCAACATTCATTGATGATATTATAGTTATTACAGATACAAAGGAGAAACATAATGAATTAGTAGAAGAGATGTTAAGCAAGCTAGAGAAGAATGATCTATTTGTCAAACCAGAAAAGTATTGATAGAAAGTAAGAGAGATAGAATTCTTGGGTATAGTAATTAGTTTCTGGGGAGTTGAAATACAAAAAGAAAAAGTAGATGGAGTATTAAGCTGGCCAGTACCAAAGAATGTAAAAGAGGTGCAAAAGTTTCTAGGGTTTGTTAACTACTATAGGTAGTTTATTAAGGACTTTGCTAGAATTACAGTTTTATTGTATCAGTTGGTCAGAAAAAAAGAAAAGTAAAGATGGAAAAAAGAATAAGTAGAAGTATTTAAAAGGTTGAAGGAGATGTTTACAACTAAGCTAGTTCTGGTCATTTTTAACCTAGATAAGGAAATGAGAGTAGAAGCTAATGTTTTAGATTATACAACAGAGGGAGTACTGTTAGTCAAATATAGAGACAAAAAATGAAGATTAGTTGCTTTTATTTTCAAATTATTAAATGTACCAGAGTCCAACTATGAAATTCATGACAAGAAGATATTGATGGTAATTTAATGCTTAGAAGTATAGAGGCATTACTTGAAAGAAGCAAAAGTAAGGTTTGAAATCTAGACAGATCATAAAAACCTCTAGTACTTTATGACTAGCCAGAAACTGAATTGAAGGCAAGCTAGATGAATATTATATCTATCATGATTTGACTTCACTCTGAAGCATATTCCAGGTAAGAGTATGGGAAAGACAGATAGATTGAGCTGGAGACTAGATTAATAGAAAGAAGTGGAAAATAATAATAAGGATCAGACATTGATAAAGTTGGGTTGGATAAAAAGAACAGAAATATTGGTAGAAGAGGCCAATCTAAGAAAAAGAATTCAAAAGATGTAAAAAGGAAATGAGAGAGTAGTTAGGGTAGTAAAAGGACTAAAGAAAGCTAGGATAAAAATGTTAAGGGATAAAAAGTAAACAATAGAGAAAGAGATAGTTATAAAGGAGAGATAAATCTATGTGCCAGAAGGGAAATTAAGGAAGGAGGTAATACAACTATATTACAATACACCAGTAGAAGGACATAGAGAAAGATAGAAGATAATGGAACTGGTAACAAGAAACTATTGGTGGCTAGGAGTTACAAAGGAAGTAGGAAAATATGTAGATGGATGCAATACTTGTCAATATTATAAAAATAGAAGTAAGACCCCAGCAAGAAAGCTAATGCCCAATATAATTCCAGAAAAGAGAAATCATGGAGTTATATTTTAGCAGACTTCATTACAAAGCTATCTTTGGCTCAGGGTTACAATGTAATTCTAGTAGTTTGTAACCAATTTAGTAAAATGGCATATTTCATAGCGACTACAGAGAAAATATCAGTAGAAGGACTTACTAGGTTATTTAGAGATTATATCTGGAAATTGCATGGTCTTCTAGAAAATAGCACATTGGACAAAGGGATACAGTTTATAGCAGGAATAATGAGAGAATTAAATGAGCTATTAGAGATCTAAACAAAGCTGTCAATAGTCTATCATCTTCAAATAGATAGACAAATAGAGTAGATCAATTAGGAGCTAGAACAATACCTGAGAGTCTTTATTGATTATAGACAGGAATAGTGGCTAGACTAGTTAGAAACAACCAAATTTGCATATAATAACAAAATTCATTTAGCTACAAAAGTGACAGCAGAGAAGTTTGTAGAAAGAATGAAAAAAATCCAGAAAAAGACAAAAGTAGCATTAGAAAAAGTACAAAAGGAGATGAAGAAGTATGTAGACAGAAAACAAAAAGAAAGAAAGAAGTATAAAGTTGGAAACTCAATACTATTAAGTATAAAGGATCTCAAGTAATAGATGGTAGGAAAGAGGTCAGAAAAGTTGACAGAGCAGTTTATGGAGCCTTATAAGGTCAAGAGAATTGTTTTGACCAATGGTATAGAATTAGAACTACTTAGTTCTATTAAGATATATTCTATAGTTAATGTAAGTTGAATATGGTTATACAGATCTTAGGTAAAAGGACAAAGAAAAACTCTACCAAAACTGGTTATTATCAAGGAAGAAAAGAAATTTAAGATGGAAAAAATACTAAACAAAAGAATAGTTAGAGGGAAGAAAAAGTTCTTAGTACAATAAAAGAGGTATATGGTAGAAGAAGATATTTGGAAAAGTAAAAAAAACCTGAAAAATGCAAAGGAGTTGGTTGAAGAGTTTAAGAAGAAGTATAGGAAAAAGACTGAAAAAGTAAGGTAATAGAAAGAAAAAGACAATAAAAAGGAGTTCTTTTAAGAACTACTAGAGAGGTTTACAGCTAAGATACTATAGAGGTAGTTAAATAAGGAATATAAGAGACAGAAGAAGAGAAAATAGGAGAAAAACTGGTAACAATAGAAAAATTTCTTAAGATAAGGAAACTTGAAGGAGAAACCATGTTATAAGATGACTTCTAAGAAAAAAACTATTTCTTATACATTTACCAACTTAATAGAAAATATCTAAGAATATAATATAGGAAATATATAAATAGTGTGGGAAGAATTATATAAGATATATATAGTTCTTAGTAAGGGTCATGTGATTGTGGAGACAAATACACAGACTAACCAATATTTGTATAAGTACCTAGTAAAATCCAATGGGAAACTCTATTGAGTTTTTTCTAAATAACTATCTCAGTTAAGCCTTAAGTCTTCATAATATTGCACTAACAACTCTCAAATGTAGGTTGTTCACTTCAGGTACAAATATTCTCCCCTGGTGATGTAGAAGGCTATTTTTCTTTAGTGTCCAAGGTATTATAAGGTATCATAAACTTCATTTAGACCATAACTCTAGGAATACTTGACCAATTTTGACGATCTAAATGGCTACCAAAAGCCTTTAAAAAAACCTTTCAAATGGTACCAAAAATGTCTCAAAGTGATCAGTATTCACCAAGTTATCAGCAGATCAGTCAGTGATCACCAAGTTACCAGATACTAAATTGCTGATATCTCAGGAACCGCTTAACATAATTGTTTGCTTCAACAACCATTGTAAAGCTCTCTTCAATGCACTTTTTTTGGCTATAAATAGATCCCAAGGCAATAAGATCCCATGGAGATACAAGGTCCTCAATGTTTGTACATAACACTGATCTTTACCTATAGATTATTATTTGTCCTTGAATAGAACAAAGAACTAACTTCTTGTCATGTATATTGTAATTGAGTTCTACTATGTCAAAGGTACATAAGTAGAATACAATTGAATAAATATCTTTATTGACCTGGATAAACAAAATAGTAGCCAGGGTGTAATCTGAGATATCAGTCTTGACTAGAATAGGTGCTTCTGGGTTCTAGTATATAAGGACAGAGGCTAAGGTGAAAGTTTTTTTCAAGGTATCAAAAGTGGTCTAACAGTTCTTGTTTCAATTCCAGATAGCTTTCTTCTTAGTTAAGTAAATGAATAAAATAAACTTCTCTGAATAATTATGAATAAACCTTTGATAGAAGTTTGCTATCACAAATGGCCACTTACTAATTTGTAATTGAGTAATTTAATAATCAAAGGGCCCAAAAAAGTAAAGTTAGACAAGCAGCAAAAGATATTGTTAAGTCTGAGATTTATTCTCAGATATATAGTTCTTAAATACATAATTGTAGTAGTCTGTGTACCAGGACAGCCTATCATATGATTACTACCTATTGTTCTATATATAGGAGTACTATTGTTCTTGAAATAGAGATAACCTAACTATCTTAGGGTAGTCTTTTGTTTTATTCAAGAACAAATAATAATCTATAGATAAAGATTAGTGTTATGTACAAATGTTAAGAACCTTATATCTTCATGAAATCTTATTGCCTCAGAGTCTATTTATAGCCAAAAGAAGTGTATTGAAGAGAGCTTCATGATAGTCATTAAGGTAAACAATTATGTCAAGTAGTTTCCAAAATATCAGTAATTTAGTATTTGGTGACTTAGTGAATACTAATTACTTTGAGATGTTTTTAATACTGTTTGAAAGGTTTTCTTAAGGACTTTCAGTGACTATTTAGATTGTCAAAATCAGTTAAGTATTCCTGGAGTTATAGTCTAAATGAAGTTTGTGACATTTGCAAAACCAAGAAATACTTACATATCCTTGATTTTGTAGAGGATTAGCTAGGCTTTAATAGTATATACTTTTTTCTTATCTATCTAGATATCTTCTAGTCCCAGTATAAACCCCAGAAACTCTATTTTCTCTTTGTGGAATAAGTATTTGGTTAGAGAAGCATAAAGGCCATTTTCCTGTAGCTAGTATAGGACCTCTGTAAGAGCAATGTCAGATAGAAGACTGGAGATCATACTGGAAAGCTAGATAAGAGTTCTGGAAGCTAGAGTAATATTCAAGTAAGAGTAGATCTACTAATACAGACTCCTATATATACTACAAGAGATGGTCTGTACATAGTTATATAAGCTATAGTCCAATAATAGTACTTTTTAATTAGAGTAACTAGAATGATTACAATGGTATATAGACAGAGAAATAAAGGAGTAAATGAATATATATTATAAAATAAAATCCACTAAATAGATTATGAATCAGATACTTAGCTAAGCCTTATTCTAAGGTGACTATTATTCCTTTATAACCTTCTTGATATATTTTTTGTAATTTTTGAGGTTATCAAAGTAGCTTAATATATTATTGAGATAAATAACAATATATATATCTAAAAGATCTATAAAAATTTCATTCATTAGTCTCTAGAAGGCTGAGAGGGTATTGGATAGACCAAAGAATATAATAAGCTACTTAAAGAAACTATAATATATATGGAAGGCTATTTTCCATTTCTTTCTCTTAGCAATATAGATAAGGTAGTAAGCATTTCTTAAGTTGATTTTGGTATAATACCTAGCTTTTTTTGGGGTATCTAAGAGGTTAGCTACAAGAGAAATAGAGTAGTAGTTCTTATAGATGATTTTATTTAACCTATGGTAGTCTATGTACAACTTTAGTAAACTGTCTTTTTTTTTAATGAAGAGGACCAGAGCTCTATTGTAAGAACTTAGACTGTGATATCTTAAAACCACTCTTAGTCCGAGTTAACAAGAAGAACTCAATAAAGTTTCTATTTGATTCTATATACTACTTATATAACTATTACATAGTCTATATACTACTTTCCTATACTTATCATGTAATGTGATCTTGTGATATATGATATTATTATGTGATACTTTCCTGTACTCCTTCCTTATATAGTAAGTCCAAATAAAAAAAGAAAAGAAAGTAAAATAAAATAATAACTTAGTTGTTTTACTAAGTTATAATACCTATATGAAGAACAAAAGTCTGATTAGGCCACTTTTAAGGTTTTCACTTATGAATTCATATAGTATTTATAGCTCAAGTGAGAAAAGAGAATATATAAAACCCAATAAAAGGGTTTTTTCTTCTGTAATTTATATAGAGAGGTCAAGAGATTGGTATTTAGATAACTGCTTGGCTCTATATTTACTAAACATATCAGTATACTAGTAATAGTCATGGGGAATATAATTAAAATTTGGATCCTGGTCACTGGCTTAAACTATTCTACTACTAATCTCTTGGATTTAGGCTAGGTTAGCTTGAAAGGCTATGTTTTTTTTGTGTTTGCAGAGATATTTATAAACTATGGTATTTACCAAAGAAATTGAAAGTCTGGATGAAGTCTAACTTGCCTCAAACAATTATTCAAGAATCAAGAAACAAAGGTAAGAATCAATTTTCTTTTGCTCTAGAAAAGCTTTATTCTTACTGACTTTGGTTTATAGTATACTGTACTTCCAGTCTATTAGAGGGTTACTATCAACTAACCAGTTATGGCCAAGTATAACTTTATAGGACCTATTGAGTGAAGTAATAAAGAACTTAGTTAGATATAATATACTATAGGGAAATCTTATTGGTAAAGTTACAATTTATTTTACAAAGTTGTTAACTATACCATCTATCAAGGAGAAAAGGAGAGGATTGATGTTTTGAGTTGTCAATATTATTTAGAAATAAAAACTAAGTTAATAAAGCAGTTTAAGAAGCCAGAGTCCATCAAGCCATAGAATATCCTAGGTATATAGTTAGATTTCAATGAAATAGTCAAGGTCTTAAGGTTACCAAGTGCTACTATACCCAAGTACAGTTGGGATTCTATGGGTTGTCTTAGGTAAACATCTCTCCAAGATAAGAAAGACTTGTTGTATAAGAGAATTATACTAAACTTCACTTTTGTTTAGTTAGTTCTCTTGCTCTTTACTTTAACTGCTAGGATATTCTGAGATGACTAAACTTGTATATATAGTATAGAGTATTCTTTTAGGAGTCTTATTCTATTCTCTGAGGTTTCTTCTAGAAGTGAGTTGTAACATACTTTAGGGTCTAATTATATACTGAGGTTTTTTCTGGAGTTACTTTGCTCTGGTCACCCTTACATGTTGGGTCTTTTTTTGATAGGTCTAGTAGATCCAATAGTTCCTCAACCAATACTGCTTATACTTCCAACATTGCCACCAATCTCTGTAATTGCTTTGGGCAAGCTTAAGCCAGATAGCTAGATTACCTACAATGCATATATAGATCAAGGTTCATGTATTGTTAACACTCTGCACTAGTGAGTTTCTTATCAGAACCTAATATGTTGACTGCTGAGTTCAAGAAAGAAACAGATAGTAGAGAAAAATTTTGAGAGTTCAAGTTTCTGGATCAGTTCCTTGGCTAGTGATCTGAAGAGGTAGTTCTTTCATCAGAGAAAACTCTAAAGAAGTCAAACTTAAAGGAATAAAAAAAGTATTCCTATAATATATGTACTAATTAATGTTTGTTTTTTTCTCTTGAACTCTTTTCTAGTAGTCATTATTCATCTTTAGCATTGCTTGCTTATAGTTTTCAAATATCAAGAGATCTTCTTTACTGAAGCAAAGTTCCTTATTAATTCTGCTTAGAATTGCATTTTTGACTACCTTTCTCAAAGAACAATCATTCTACTAGATCCTATTCTAATACTTGGTAAATTGTATGAAGTAATTGACAGCCTTGTTATCAAAGAGAAATAATATTGTAATAATAGTATCTTTATCATTGTCTTCTAGTAAGTATTATCCAAAAATATTTGATAATTTCTGAACAAAAGCATCCTAGTCTTTTAAGAAATCCATATTTTGTCTAGTATAATATTTCTTAGATAGGATATAGTAAAGTAAACTTTCTTTGAGTTCTTTTTAAACTTTCACTTACAAATATAAAAGTAGATTTGGTACTAAAAGATGAAGGCTTGTAAGTCATTAGTATTATTTCCACTAAAAGTATCTGGTTCTCTAATACTATAATATTTTCTTTGAAGGTAAAATCTAGTTTGTTGAACTAGAACCAGTAGAACTGTGTATAGTTTTAAGTTTAATATTACAGTCTAGAACTCTGGAGGAATAAAGAAATAAAATATAGAGAAAGATCTAGGTTTATTCAAGAGTTCAGTAGTATTTTTTTTGGAAACTATAGTAATTGTATTATTAAAGGGTTCTTATAAGTTGATATATTGGATATATGCCTAAGAGACAATAAAGGGACATTCTATAAGTGTAGTGAAAGGATCTTAAAATAGATTGAGCTGTTGTACTTTATATCTAATGTACTTTTTAAGCTAAAAATCTAGGATCGGAGATTGTCTAGACATAATTTCAAGATTAGTACAGAAGTTTTAGCTTTGTTCAACTGTTAGAACCCAAACTTCTTGCCAAAATTTTGCTAAAGCTTGATTTTAGTCTTAAGGACTAAATCAACTCTTGTATTTGCTTTATCTAGGAATTTAGGAAGTTTAAGACTAGAAAAGACTATAAATTGAGTATTTAAAAAACAGATTAGGAAGTTAGTCTATAAATAAACAAAGCTAAGATAATTTTACTGATAAATTAATATATATACTACTAACTAATCTTATAGACTTAAGTGTTAGATATTAGACCAAAAGAATATGATATTAAGCCAATATATTTATTTTAAAGATCTATTAATAGTATTTCAATAACAATATACCAATAATCAAGTTAATCAATAGTAGTGATAGTATTAACTTAATAGAATAATACTAACTAATACTAATTAAAGTAATGATAAAGTCAAATACTATGTTAACTAAGTAGTTATAGTAAAATTAGTTACAAAATACTAGTAGTATTAAAAAATAACTACAAAATCAATATATTTTAATACTTGAGTATAGAATTATTTAACTGAAAAAAATACTACTATTTTTTTTTTATAACAGAAAAAAAAGTAATTACAGATAAAATATATCTACAATAATCTAAGATATAAAAGTAATTGTTTACTAATTGATAAATCAATAATTTTATTACTTTTTATTATTTTTTCAATTTAAATTGTTTTTTAGTTAGTTTATTTTAGTTCCTTAAACTATTGATAATCTATTATATATGTTCTAATTTTAAGTACAATTTTTCTATTTTTAAAAAATTTTCAGGATTTTTTAAAGTATAATTTAAAGTATAATAAAATAACAATTAGTAAAAGACTAAGATATTTTAGAACTACTTTTAGTTCAAGTTAACAAGAAAAACTTGATAGAGTTTTTATTTGATTATTGTATATTACTTATATATATTTTGTATTTACTTTTGTTTATAAAATTTTATGTATTTCTTTTAAGTTATTCTCTTTTGTATGTTTACTAATTGCTTAATTAAATTAAAAAGAAAAAAAAGAATATAAATAATAACTTAGCTATTTTGGCTATATTATAATATTTCATATTTTTTTTTAAATTTTATTTCTTTGGTTTTTTTTGACTTTTCTTTTTCTACTATTATTGTTTATACTTTAGATAATATTTCTAATAATATAGTAAATAATTATCTTAAAAAGAAAATCTTCATTCTAAAACATCTTTTTAAAAATATAATATTATTCTTTTATATATACAATTTATATCAAAATCTCAGTATGAGATTTTTATTTCAAAAAAAATACAAGTAATTACTAAAACAATATTATGAAATGGTTTCTGAAAAAAATAATTTTCTGTATATTTGTTAATTTAATAAAAAATATCTAAAAATATAGTATTGAAAAGTTATAAATAGTATAAAAATTATTATATAAGATATATATAGTTGTTAGTAAAGGTTATATAATTATAAAAGTAATAAAATTTAACAAGAGATTTTATTAAGTTTTTTTAATTATATATTTATAAACAACATTGCTTAATTATAAAATTAAATCTTAGATATAATATTTAGGTTTTTTACCTAGATCTTTAGTCTAACTTGAACTTTCTATTAATTCTAAGTAAAATTAACATTATGTTGTTTGGCAGATTACTATGCTTCTTATCTCTAACAGTTTGTGTAATAGTATATAATATTGTTTGTCAGATTACTGTATTTCTTTTCTCTAATAGTTTTAGTATTATCTACAATACACTGTATCTTCTTTCTCTAATAGTTTGTCTACAATATATATAGTGAATAGATTGTCTGTAGTATATTATACTCCTTTTCTCCAATAGTTTGTAGTTTGCTATACTTTTTTTCTTCAATAACTACTAGTAGTATTGTTTGCAGTACATTATATTTCTTTTCTCCAATAGTCTGCATTATACTATACTTTCTTTCTCCAATATTTTCTCTAATTTTCTGTACTTTTTTTTGAATTTTTTCTAATTTTTAATGAATTTATTGGATTTTTTAAGTAAAAAAAAAGAGTATAAGAAGAAATTTGATAATTAATTCTTAGCTAAAACTAACAAATACTTACATAATTTTTACATAATCAATTATTTAGGTCTATCATTCTACATTTAGTCTTGTATATCTACTAAATAAGAATAAAAAATAAATAAACTTAAAATAAATAATAAAGTAAATAATAGTTTTTTATTTGATTCAAGTTATTACTTATACAAATATTATATAATTAGAATTTTTTTGTAAGTAGTTGTTAGTATTATATTATAAGTTATTTTTTTTACTTAAACAAGTTTAGTTTTACTTATTACAAATAAAGATAATTGTTTCAATAATCATTATTACTTATATTATACAAGGTTTTTATCTGGACCTCTGGTCTAACTTGAACTTTCTACTAATATATTCCTTTTCTTCAATAGTTTTCAGTTTGTTATATTTTCTTTTTTTAATAACTTCCAGTAGTATTATCTGCAGTATATACAGTAAGTAATCTAATAATATCTACAGTGTATTATACTTCTTTTCTCTAATACTTTGTCTAATTTTCTATAGTTTTTTTCTAATTTTTGATAAATTTATTGTAATTTTTGAGTAAAAAAAAGACTATAGAAATGATTAGATATATAATTTATCAATGCTATTATTTCACATACAATATAGCATACTTTCTTAGATAAGACTTTTATTTAGGCCTATAGTCCAACTTGAATTCTCTATTAATTCTAAATAGTTGAATATATGTTAAAGTTAGTCTACTATGCTCTCTTATTCAACTTTCTATATACTCTGTAATATTTTTTCAATCATTTATTGACTTAACTATTCTGACTGACTTTACTTACTTACTTCTAATATTATAGTAAAAATCAATCTCAAGTTCATTGTCTATGTATATACAATTTATAATCTAATACTATTAAATACCTCTTTATATACTACATTAAGTATCCTTCTGCTCTTCTGGCTTTATTCTGAAAAAAGTACTGAAATGTCCAATGGTAAAGTATATTTTGAAAATACTACATAATGTTGTCTATGAGAGAACACTGATATTTATAAATTAATTCCCATATACTCTACTAACTGTCCTTGAGATTTGTTGATGGTCATAACAAAGATCAGCTTGACTGGAAATTGAAGTCTCTTGAGTAGCACAGGTAATGTCTCTATATTAGGTAATAACCTGATCCTTAAAATCAATATAACCTTTTCTCTAAACCTCCTATTCTTGCTGATAGTTCTATACTAGAACATCTTTTTCCTCACATTCAACACTACCATTCTTGTCCCATTGTAAAGTTCTTCTCCTGGATCCAAGTTCCTTAGTAAAATAACTGGATAGCCAACCTTGAGACAAAGTAAAGCAGAAGACAATCCACTACTATTGAGTTGTTGAAAAAACTCTATAGGATAGGCATAGTGCATTCTATTGTTCTCAGACACAAAGTCTATACTTCTTAGTATATGGACTTCTATATTTGGTACTAGATTAAACTGTTGGAGAATAGCTTCATTAATAGTATACATCTCATCATTTCTAGAACAGAGAATAATATGCTTCAAGAAGTATTGGTTATCTTGAACTCTTGGATTGCCAATTTCTAAATAGATTCTATTAATAAGAGTATTAAGATTAGTACAAACCATAGACTAAGAAACTTATATCATCTTATCATTATTTTATTATTATCTATAGTTGATCCAGTACTAATTTCCAACAACTACTGAGCATGTTGATTGTTAGCTTTAGAGTAGTCCAAGTGTATATTGTGTCTGAGATGTAAGAGCTTGATATATCTCTATAGATTTCCTTTATAAAGAGATATTGCTACCACTTGTTAATATGTTCCTTTAGATACCACAGGTAAAGTTTGACAGAAATCTTCTCCAAATACTACTGTGATTTCACCAAATAAATGATTATTCTAGATAATATATCAATTTAATAGCTATCAAGTATAAGTAATCACTTACTTTAAGCAAGTCTTTCAGATATTGATTAACAGTATTAATGTCATACTTGTGCTGTATAGAAACTTCATCTCAAATGATAACCTTGGTCTGCTAGATGACTAAAAACATATAACTATTCCATTTCAGTCCAGCTATAGAGTTCTTATTAATAGAAAAAGAAATCTTAAAGTGTAAATGAGATATTCTTTCTTTATCTAGCCTCAATAGTAATAGTATTACAAAGAAAAGTCTTTTCACAACTACCAGTAATATGAATAAAAAAAAAGATGATTTTGGTTATTGATAACAGACTCTAGAATAGCATTAAAAGTAGTAGTTTGTTTAGGATTAAACATTATTTTTTGCTCATTTACCAAAGTTGCTATTTTATCTGCATCATACTGCTCAGCCTGTAAAAAAAGATTGGATATTCTGTGACTCTACTATTATTGTGGAAAAGGCATAGATGAAAACTCAGCAAGACTTTTTTCCATTTCTACCAATATCTTATTTAGATTCTAAAAGCTATAATCATAAACATTATTCTCTGGTATCTCCTAGTTAGCTTGATAGTGGCTTATATAATGTAGTTTATGCTTGACATCATTACACAGTTCAGTCTTGAATTGATCCCAGAGAATATAAAGCTTAGCCACTTCATCAGTCAGCAAGATCACTGCTAATAGCTAACAACATACCACTCTAGGCTAAATCCTCTACTCATAATTATCCTCCAGTAATCCTTTTGTCATACATACCTCCTTAAATATGACAAATACTTGACCATTTCAGGTTCTTAGATACTTTTAACTCTTTTTACTTTCAAATATAGTTGAGAGAAGTCATAAAAAGAACTGTTCTTCTTTTGATAGTAACACAAAGTACATTCTTCCAATTATCTTGGTATGTTATCTTGAATACTATAACTTGGCTTTGGTATTCCAGATATAGTATTGAGAAAACTGCTAGTAGATAAGGTCCAAACTATCATTATATATAGAATTGTAGTCAAACTAAGCAGTTAGCTAAGTCTTCTCTACATTTTGCCTGGCCAATATTTTATTGATAGTCTAGTATACATGAAAGTTGATATAGTGCTCATTAGAAAGATAGACAGAAAAATGTTGGATAGCTGGTAACTCTTTATATATGTTGAATTCAAAGATCTTCCAGTAAGCTTCAGTTGGACTGATAAACTAACTACCCAAGTATGCTTTGATCTCATTCTATACTCTACTACTAATTTCTATAGTTGTTCTGCTAGAACCCTTATAGATATACTTGCTCAAATACTTGATAGTTTCCAAACCAGTAGAGACCTCTATATTAATATAACAATCAAAGAAAAGAAGAAGTTGAGAATAGTAAGAGACCATATATTAATTGATAAATCTGGCTCTATTGTATTTAAATACCAAGCCATTGTTAAGCCTAGCATAAAGTGGATAACTGTTCTCAGTTCAATCTGTTCTCTCTCTATAGTCTTTGGGAAAGTATTTACCATATTGTCTATTGACTATATACTTGGCTTAGGGATTGTTAATACCACATAGACTATACAATATATATTTGGTAACTTTTATATAGAGAAGTGGCTATAGTTGAGAATTAGATAACTGTGTTGAAATTATAAAGTTTATATAATAAGGGTCTTGAATGTGATCTTAAGAGTATAGAAAGATAAGTAGGTGAATATAGAAAAGATCTCTTTTTTGGAACTCAATGGTATGAATATGAGCTACTGTAGTACCAAAGCCATTATCAATAAGTTTGAGAGTATTTTGGAACAACTAAGTCATAAACCTAAAACTTTCTATATAAGAAAAAAAAGACTGAGTTTACATCCCAAATACCTAATATTTTCTCTATTATACCTATTATATACAGCAGCATTCTGTAATCCCTAGTAAAGCTCTGATTTAAGAGTATGTTGATATGTCCTAGCCTAATTGAGTTTTCTCTGTTTATAATTTGCCTATGTATCAATAACAAACTGCTGAAATAGCTTTCTACTATAGAAGAGAGGTGGCTGAGGACCATTTCTAACATGAAGATAATAGACATAGTAGCATGTATCAGAGATTATCTATGAGCAAGCCTGTTTCTCTATATCTTTGTCTTTTATTTTTCTTTTGTTCTCTCAGTTGAGTACCACAGATTAGAATTCTTGGATGCCATTTACTCTTTTCCTTTAGAAACAACAAAATATAATGAAAAGCAGCATATGAAAGACTGTTTTGGCTTATTTGCTCAAGTTGTCCTCCTCTTGTCTATAATACTATATTCTTATTATCTATTGTATGATGGACTCCTTCCTTAGGAATAATAACTGCAATCTCTTTAGCAGTAAATAGATTATAAGTTTGCTGATTATGTTATAGATTTATATGTAATCTAATCCTGACCTTCTGTTGCTTATCTATTGGTTTGTTTCTGATAAGCTCATATGCATAGTACTGGCCAATATATAGATGACTATCCAGAAATATTGTCTGAATATTGTTTATTACTACAAAATCCAGATTATTATTGTTGGCTCTCCTGACATTGAGCTGCTCTACTGTATCAAGAATATAGATTCATGCATATATTGAAGTTTAATCTACATAAAAGAGGAGAGCACTAGTAAGATGATAAAGCTCTCCCTGAATTTTAAAATAATAGAGGCCTGACTACCTAATGACTAAGTTGTCAATTTTGACTTCTACTGAAGTCATAGCAAATACTATATTATACTGTCATATATTATTGCAAAATTCTCTTGAGGAATAATTATCTCTAGTCAAGTAATTGTGGAGGATTCTAGTAAGTGGTTGAAAAAGAGGTAATTGGATCTGTCCTTGTAGACAGCATATACCAAATTTGAGATGATTAACCCATGAGGATTTAAGCTTCTCACAGTCAAAGTAAAGAGCATGACAGTGAGAGCAGATAACAGTTAGCATGCCCAAGTTGTTATACTGTATATCAGTTTCCAAGAATGACTGCCTAGCAGGTAGATAAGATACAGAATAAAGAATAGATAATGGAATATCATCTGCAACAACAGCTTCTTGATCCTGATAATTTATAAGTATATAGAATTTTGTTATGCAAAAATTAACATACTTGAATTATATCATTTTCTTTGTCAACCTCTTGAATATTTCTCTCCCTAATATCCTGTAATATCTGGTTAGAATTCAGTTATCAACAATCAGTGAAATTTGTTACTTACAACTCTTAGAATATTTTTCTACATATTTCTATCTACATTTAGGTCTCCATTACCATTTCTATTCTACTGTTCTTTATAATCAAGAGTATTTGTATTCTTATTCCTCTATTATTTGGTTGATTTGAACTATATGAACTTTTCTTTTTGCTTATAACACTTCTAACTGTTGTACTATTCTCTGTTACTGCATTTGTCTCTCTTCTATCTCTTTTTGTTTTTTTATCTCTACTCTTGTAATTTGCAAATGATCAAGAAGTTGATGTTGTTCAGCAAGTTAACATCTGTATAAATCAAGTATGATATCATCAAGATTCTATAAAACATGTACAGGAGTTATATGGAATCTTCTTTCTTTTTTATCTTTTTTTCTATTTCAAACAGAAGCTAAAGGAACATTTTGAAGTAAAGCAGATAGGTAATGATTCTCTGGAACAACTATATACTACTGTACTTGTTCTTTAGCTTTTCTAGCTTAACATTCTTTTTTAATAGAATTCATTTCTTATAGTTTGTTTTACTGTCTCACTTACAACTACTCTAAGAATAAAGGTACACACTATACAGTGATTTAGAACATACTGAGAATAAAAATAATATAAATTTTCAGAACTATTTTTCTTTTTGTAGATGACTGTATTTTAGAAGTTAATAAAAAAAACTTTTATTTTGTATTGTAACTATACTTATTTTCATTACTATACTTTTTATTACTATTTAAAAATCTACAAATTTTTGGAACTAATATAAATATCAAAAAAACAGTTATAATTATTGTGTTTATAAGTGTATTAACTATCTAAAACCACTTTATTGTTTTTAAGCCTATTAGTGTAGATTTTCTCTAGAATACTAATAATAGATATATACTCTGGAGTGATTTCTATTGATAACTTATTATTAGATAAAAATAGAAACTACTACTAACAATTTACAATACTATATAAAATTTATCTAAAATTCTATAATCTTTACAAAACAAAGGTGTTTATAATTTATTCTATTGTTAGATAATATCTTGTAGATTGAATAAAATATACTTCTTTGGTTTCTGTAGTAATACTTGTAGTTAATAATTTTGTAAAAATAAAATTAATATTTGTACTTTTTAAATTAAAAAATAGATGTAAGAATAATAGATATAAGCCAATAAAGTGTTATTATAAACCAATATTGTAAGCTAATTTTGTTTTTATTCATAAATAAAATTGGCTTTAAGTAAAACAAAACCCAAGTTAGTCATTTTCAGACTAAATTACAAATTAGACTTATATTCTAGAATAATTTTGTGTTTAATTAAATATTATTATATAATATTTAATTCTCTTTAGTTTAATCTAAAGGCTTTTGACCTTAACTAATAAAACTATAAAATTAGAGATATTTTGACTATATTTATTCCAATCTCTAAAGATTCTTTTAAAAATAAATTATAACATATCTAAAAGTAAAATATGACTAAGAATTCTCTTAAAGTTTATTTTACTTTAGTCACCCTTATAATATTAGAGTGTAGTATTTTGTGTATAATAACATTTATTAAATCCAAATTTAAAATACAAAAAAATATACAAAATAAATACATATTATACTAAGTTTATTAAATTTCTAGTAATGTTGATTTTAGAGCCAAACAATACTAGAGTTGTTTTTTATTAGTTCAAACTCTTGTAATATTATTAGAGTATACTAATGTTATATTTAATAAATATAGGTTTTTATATATTTTATATTAGGTTTTGTCTATTTTTTTATACCATAATGTCTTTACTAAATACAAAAATTACTATCATATAAATTCTATATTTCTATAATATGAATTTTGTTTTAAACAATGTTGAATAACAAGATATTTTGTTTAGTTTTTGATAAAAACTTATATAATCTTGTAAAATGTTTACTACAATAAATCAACAGTAAATATTATTTCATTGAAGATATTTAAAGTAGAATAAAAAAGTCTTTACTTATGTATATTTTGTTCTTAATTAAAAAAACTAGATATAATACTAACATATATTTAAGAGACAATTACCCAAAAGAATATTATATCAATTGTTTACTTTAATAAACTAGACTATTTATATTATAAGGTTACTTGGCTATTTGGCTACAATTATACATTTAATATTGTTTTTTTTAGATTTTAAAATTAGCTTACTAAAATATATAAACAAAAGCATTGTTAAATAGATATTAAATTATAAGTAGAATTTTCTAGATATATAATATACCTATTTACTATTATAATATAACTATTATTATAAAGATTAAAGTAAATAAGAATATTAGTAGTTTTTAGTTATTATGTATTTTTAATTAAAAAAAAAAACCTTTAAACTATAGTTATTATTTAGTATATATATGAGAAGGATATGGGAAAAAATAGAGCTGAATAAGTATAACAAAGCTTCATCTAATCATAACTAAGATTTATCTAATAGTTCTTTTTTTACTTATAAAATGCAATAAATTGATTAAAAATCAAAAAAAAGTACAGAAAATTAAACAAAGTATTGGAGAAAAGAAGTATAGTGAACTGGGAACTGTTGGAAGAAAATAGTATAGTAGACTGAAGATAAGACTACTAGCAGTTATTAGAGAAAGGAAATATAGCAAACTGTAGACTATTAGAGAAAAAAAATATAATGGACTGCATACAGTACTACTTACTTTATACACTGCAAACAATACTACTAGAAAAAAAGAGTATAGCATACTGCAGTGCATATACAAGACTACTTACTGTTATGCTTACACAGACTGTTGAAAAAAGAGAATATAGCAATCTAACAAACAATATAGTATTAACTTTACTCAGAATTAGTAAAGAGTTCAAGTTGAGCTAGAGGTTCAGATGAAAACCTTGTCTATTATATATATAAGAAAGATATAGGAATGATGCTTACTTAACCAATACTTAGCCAACATTTCACAAGCATTTGTTAGCTATTTCTTTCTTTTTCTTTAAAAAATTCTCTTTAAATTCATATAAATTCACTAAAAACTCAAAAAAATCAGAGAAAATTGAAATAAACAATAAACAATAGTTTGCTAATAAATATAATACAACAGAGTATCTTAAAGGCTACTATACCTTTTTTTTCTCCTATTCAACCCAAATTAGATATATGGGAGTAAAACAAACATGTACAAATAGACAGTAATAGTATTAGCTCATTGAGTTTTCTATTTTCAATCACTATTCTCTATCCTCCTCTGCTGTTTCCTTTTTACTTTCTGACTTTTCTACTTTCTATATCTTAACTAGATACTAAACTCTAGGTGTAAAGGAAACAGTACTCTGCAGCTGTAGTATAAAACGTGGTTGGTTTGACTAAGCTTAGGTTTGCTCTCCTAAACAAACTGTTTTCTTAAGCAGTGTTATAGTAGTATATCTATATACTTTTTTATTAGTAACCTAGTGCTTGAAATCTATTATAATCCTTATATGCAAGAGAATAACAACTACTCTTTAAGAGAGTTGTTTAGAGTAGGGATCTCCTTCTTAGAAGTGATAGTATACCTTTATTTTTAGGATAGTTGTAAGTAAGACAGTTAGACAATTGTAAAAGATAGATTCTGTTGAAGAAGAATATTAAGCTAAAAGAGCTAAAACTAGAGCTAGACATCATATAAATAATCCTAATCATTATTATCATTATCATTATCTTTACTCTTTACTTTAGAATGTTTCTCCTACTCTTGTTTAGAATAGAGGAAGAAAAAGAAAATATTATTTACCTTCTCTATAAATTGATCCTAATAATTTTTTTTATTATTCTTTGCTTCAAAACATCTTTTCTGCTTCTGTTTGGAATAGAAAAAGAGGAGAAAGACATTATACCACTCCTTTATACCTAAATAAAGCAATAGCTAATTTATATTAATAACAACAAGTAAATTAAGTGCAAATAAAACCAATTGCTCAGATTAATGAAATGATAATTGAATGGAGAAATGAAGAATATGATAGTCTAGATTATGATAAATAGCAAGTAAATGAAGATAGTAATAGAAATATAGACCAAGTCAAAGGAAAACCTTGGTAAAGTTTAGATTGTTGTAAGTAATAGATTTTGAATTTATTAACAACAAATTCTTATGGAATATATAGAATAATAATGGTATAAATGATAAATTGAATCAAATTAATAATAATAAAAATATAGTATGTTAATTTTTGTATTATAGAATTTAGTATACTTATAAGTTATCAGGATCAAGAAGCTATTGTTACCAATAATATCCCACTTCCTATTCTTTATCTTACACCTTATCCACTTACTAAACAGCTATTCTTGGAGACTGATATATAGTATAACAACTTGGGTATGCTAACTGTTGTTTGCCTTTACTGTTATGCTTTTTACTTTGACTATGAGAAACTTAGATCCTTATGGGTTAATCATCCCAAATTTGGTATATACTATCTACAAGAACAGATCCAACTACCTCCTCTTCAACCACTTACTAGAATTCTCTACAATTACTTGACTGGAGATGATTATTCCTCAAGAGAATTTTGCAATAATATATGACAGTATAATACAGTATTTGCTATGACTTCAGTGGAAGTCAAAATTAACAACTTAGTTACTAGGCAGTCCAGTCCCTACTATTTCAAAATCTAGGGAGAACTTCATCATCTTACTGGTGCTTTTCTTCTTTATGTAAGTCAGACTCCAATATATGTACAAATCTATATCCTTGATATAGTAGAGCAGCTCAGTATTAGGAAAGCCAACAATAATAATCTAGATTCTGTAGTAATAGACAATATTCAGATAATGCTTCTGGATAGTCATCCATATATTGGCTGGTATCGTCATGTATATGAGTTTATTAGAGACAAACCAGCAGATGAGCAGTAGAAGATCAGGATTAGATTACATATAAATCTATAAAATAATCAGCAAACTCACAATTTACCTACTACTGAAGAGATTGTAGTTATTATTTCTAAGAAAGGAGTCTATCATGTAATAGATAATAGAAATATAGTATTATAGGCAAGAGGAGAATAACTTGAGCAAATAAGCCAGAACAGTCTTTTATATGCTGTTTTTTATTATATTCTGTTGTTTCTAAAGAGAGAAAATGAGTGGCATCCAAGAATTCTAATCTATAGTACTTAACTAAGAGAACAAGAGAAGAATAAAAGACAGAGAGATGGAGAGAAATAGACTTGCTTATAGGTAATCTCTGATATATGCTACTATGTCTATTATCTTTATATCAGAAATGATCCTCAGCTACCCCTCTTCTATAATAAAAAGCTATTTCAGCAGTTTGTTGTTAATGCATAGGTAAACTGTGAATAGAAGAAACTCAACTGGGCTAGGATATATCAACATACCTTTAGATCTAAGCTCTACCAGAGACTATAGGATGCTACTGTATATAATAGACATAATGGAGAAGATGTTAGGCCTTTGGAATACAAACTCATTCTTTTTTCTTCTTATATGGGAAGTTCTAGGTATATGACTCAGTTGTTTTAAGATGCTATAGCTATTTGCAGGTATTTTCACAAACCAGATCTATTTTTTATCATATCTACTAATTCTAAGTAGCCAGAAATTGTTTAGAATCTTTTTTCTGGACAGACAGTCACTGATTGTCCTAATATTGTATCATGGATCTTTGAGCAGAAGAAGAAAGCACTTCTCAAGCTTATTGATAATATATAAGAACTTAGACTGTGATGTCTTAGAGCTACTTTTAGTCTGAGTTAACAAGAAAAACTCGATAGAGTTCTTATTCAATTGCTATATACTACTTATATATATATTGTATTTACTTCTATTTATAAAGTCCTATATATCTCCTTTAAGATATTCTCTCTCATATGTTTATTAGCTGTTTTGGCTATGTCATAAAATGACCTTCTTCTCAAGGTTTCTTATTCCAAGGATTTTTACAACTCATAGTAGAGATTGCAAATATTTCCTATTTTATTGTTATTTGCCTCTGTTTACTCTCTGAGTTCCAAATTTTCTTGCTCAGTTTCTTCTTTCTCTTTTTTTATCATTTTCATTGTTTTTTGTTCTCTTATTCTTTTTTTTTTATTGTCTCTAATTTCTTTCCAATCTTGTCTAGTATTTCTTATTGTATTTTTTGTCTGATCAACCAAATAGCTTTTTTGCCATAAATTGCCCTAACAGTTCTTCTTTCCTAAATATTTTTTCTTTTCTTTTTTGTTTTTTGATATCTTTTATATTTTGTTAGTATTTCTTTTTAAATTCTTTGACTACTTTTTTTACATTCTCCAAATTTTTCTTTTCTTTCCAAGTATTAGATTCAGCTATGAATCCTTTCTACTATACCAAGTATTTATCTTTCTCCCTTATTTATTACTTGTTTAGAATTCTCTTGACCTTCTATTTCTTTTCTCTTATAATTATGACTAGAGCTAGTTGCTTTTTTCTCTGCCCCTTTACTTGCCCTATATATTTTTGTACTCTACTAATATTAACTACCAGATGTATTTTTACTGTACTAGATAGTTCTAATTCTACTGCACTTAATGATATGACTTTCTTTATCTTATAAGGCTTTACAAATTTCTCCATCAACTTCTCTATCCTTCTACCAACTATTTGGTATTTCAAATCCTTGGTACTGAGTATCACCAAGTTCTCTACTTTGTACTCATTAGCTTCTGTCCTATTTTTATCTGCATACTTTTTCATCTCTTCTTGTGCCTTTTCTAGTACTGCTTTTGTCTCCTCTTGAATCCTCTTTATTTTTGCCACAAATTTCTCTACCCCTTCCTTCTTACTTCAAACCCCATTCTAGAATCTTATCCATAGTTTGCTTTACTTTGAAGAACAATGTCTTTGTACTTAAGTATGCTTTGTTATTGTATGCAAACTCTGCTGTTCCTAACTAGTCTGGCCACTGTTCTTGCCTATAGTCAATAAATATTCTTAAGTACTGTTCCAACTCCTGGTTAACCCTTTCTATTTGGCCATCTGTCTAAGGGTGGAATACTATTGACATCTTACTTTTGATCTCCAATATCCTATTCAACTCCTTTATTAATTCTACTGTGAACTGTAGTTTTTTATCTGAAATAATACTCTCAGATAGCCTATACAATCTCTATACATTGTCCTTGAATAGCCTAGCCAGTCCCTCTGCTAACATTTTCTCTATAGTAGAAATAAAGTGGACTATTTTTGTTAACCTATTTACCACTACTAAGATTGAGTTGTATTTCTGGGCTAACAGCAACTTAGTGATAAAGTCTGCTGAAATATGTGTCCAAGGTCTTTTTGGGATTGAATTGGGTATTAATTTGTCTACTGGCTATTTTGTATGGTTCTTATTCCTTTGGCAGAAATCATATTCTTCTATATATTGCTTTATCTCCTTGGTTACTTCTAGCTACCAAATATTTCTGGTAACTAGTTCTACTGTCTTCCACTATCCTCCATGTCCTTCTACTAGTGAGTCATGATGTAATCTAATTATTTCTGCTCTCAACTTATTATCTTTAAGTACATATATCTTTCTTTCTTTATATATGATATTATTTACTTTTTTTTACTCTTTATCTTACAACATTTTTACTCTAGCTCATTTCATTTCATCTACTACTCTAACCACTTTGTTATCTTTTACTTTTGACTGTCTTACTTTTTCTAGTAAGTCTATTCTTTCTACTATTACTTCTACCTTCTTTGTTTTTCTCACTTCTAACTATTCTGGCTTTACCAACATCTCATTCTTATTGTTTCTTTCTACCCCTATTTTCTAGTCTGGCCTCTTACTCAAGCTATCTGCCTTCTCTATTTTACTTCCTGGAATATACTTTAATGTAAAATTAAATCTTGATAGATATAATGTCCATTTTGCTTGTCTTTTATTTAATTTTTGTACCTTTATGAAATATTTGAGATTTTTATGGTCTGTTCAGATCTCAAATTTTATTGTTGTCCCTTCCAGAAAATGCCTCTATGCCTCTAAACATCTAACTACCACTAATATTTCTTTGTTATAAATTTTGTAATTTCTCTTTGTATCACTTAGAGATTTAGAAATGAAAGCAACTGGTCTCCATAACTCATTAGAGCACTTCATTGATAGTACTCTAGTAGCATAGTTTAAAGCATTTGCTTCTATCCTAAATTCTTTGTCTAAATCTGGGACTGCCAATACTAGTCTAGTTGTAAAGATTTCTTTAAGTTTATTAAATGCTTTTTGCTGCTCCTTTCTCCACTACCACTTTACATCTTTCCTTGTTAACATATTCATTGGCCTTGCTACTTGAGCAAAGTCTTTGATAAACCTCCTATAATAGTTGACAAGGCCTAAAAACTTTCTAATATCTTTCACATTTTTTGGTTCTAGCCAACTCAATACTCTATTTACCTTTTCCTTTTCTATTTTAATCCTAATGGGTCCTATAATAACTTCTAGAAATCTAATTTTCTACACCTTCCATATATACTTCTCTGGCTTAATATACAAGTCATTCTTCTCTAGCTTTTTCAGTACTTCTTTCACAATCTTGTTATGTTCTTTTTCTATTTCTGTTTCTATTAGTACATCATTCACAAAAGCTGCAACTTTTCCTTCATTAATCATGTCTCTCAGGATCTCATTTATTATTGCCTAGAATATAGCTAGTGAATTTGTCATTCCAAAGAACATAACTGTTGGCTTGAAGAACTTTATATGAGTTGTGAATAGTCCCTTTTACTTGTCTTTTTCCTTAATTCCCCAATTGTTGAAACCCTACCAAAGATCCATTTTAGTAAATACCTACTTGCTCTCTATGTTGTCTATTAAGTCCATAATTAATGGAAGTGGATAGTTATTCTTTATCATCTAGTCATTCAGATTACAGTAGTCCATTACTATTCTCTTTCTTCTATCTTTCTTGTTTACAAAGAAAACTAGTGATGTCTGGAGGGACTTCAATGATCTGGTGTATTCCTTTCTTAACTGATCCTCTACAAAATTCTGAACTTCTTCCCTTTTATTTTTGGACAAAGAGTAAATTCTTCCTTTCCTAGGTTTGAATGTCTCCTTGAAATCTATGGTGTAATCCTAGATTTTCCTTATTAACATCCTTTCTGACTCTATTTTCCCAAATATCTTTCTCTACTTTAAAAATTTCTGTGACATCATTTCCTTAATCTTTCTGTAGTCTGCTTCAACTTCTTTTTTTCTTTCCCAATCTTCTTTATTGTCTACTGCCCATCTCACAATCCTTTCTTCTTCTAGAGCTGCTATTCTCTTCCCTTTCTGTCACAAACTTCATTCAGACCATAACTCCAGAAATACTTAACCAATTTCAACAATTTAATTGGCCACTGAAAGCCCCTAAGAAGACCTTTCAAATGGTACCAAAAGTATCTCAAGGAAATCAATATTCATTGAGTTATCAGCAGATCAGTTGGTGATTACCAAGTTACCAAACACTAAATTACTGATATCTCAGGAACTGCTTGACATAATTGTTTGCTTCAATATCTATTATAAAGCTCTCTTTAATGTGCTTCTTTTGGCTATAAATAGATCCTAAGGTGATAAGATCCCATAGAAATACAAGGTTCTTTATATTTGCATATAATATTGATCTATTACCCATAGGTTATTATTTGTCCTTGAATAGAACAAAGAACTACCCTAGATAGTTAGGTTATTTCTATTTTAAGAACAATAGGCACTTCTATATATAAAACAATAAATAGTGATTATGTAGTAGGCCATCCTGGTATATAGACCATTATAATTATATATTTAAGAATTATATATCTAAAGATAAATCTCAAACTTAACAATATTTTTTGCTGCTTGTCTAACTTTGCTTTTTTGAGCTATTTGATTATCCAATCAATTAATTACAAATCAGTAAGTAGCTATTTGTGATAAAACACTCTTATTTGTAGTATTTAACTTCTCTACATCTAAAACATTTTCTTTCTTCTATTGTTTTTTGTCTCTTTATTGTGACCTCTTTTTTAATGTCACATTTCATTACTCTACTCACCAACACCTCAAACTTATTCTTGGAAATCAGTTTCTTCTTTATCTCCTTTTTCTTATTTTTATAGTTATAGGCTAGATACTTGAACTTTTTATATTTCTAAGAAACTTTTTCCTTTCTTTTCTCAATTTCTGTTCTTAGTTTGGTAAGAGTATACTGTTGGTTGAGCATCTTGCTTATGAGAAACTTATATTGATCTAGAGATATAGTACTACATCACCAGAGAAGTCAAATAAACAATGATCTTACTAATACTATATCTACTAGGGCATAAGATCTTTATTCAGCTAGATACTTACTATCTTATTTACTACTACTCTAATAATATAGTTATACTATTAAGTTCTTTTAAGCCTAGAGTCTGGTTATATTATAGTGGTCCTAAGTTATATTATCTAGATAACAAGGAAAATAAGAGAATAAGTTGGCAAGGCTCTGTGATGAGTAGTGCTAATGAAAGAATTGAGTTTTAGTATAAGGTTCTAGCTATAATGACTTAAATCTACTTTTAGTCTAAGTTGACAAAAAGAACTTGATAAAGTTCCTATTTGATTATTGTATACTATTTATACATATTTCATATTTACTTCTATTTACAAAGTCCTATATATTTTTTCTAGATCATTTCCTCTTATATATTTACTAGTTATCTAATTAAAAGAAAAGAAAAAGAAAAAGAAAAAGAAATAATAACTTAGCTATTTTGACTATATTATGATAAGTTACTACTTATATTATGGAATTACATTGGGACTATGATTATTATCAGTTCTGGACTAATAATAAGTGGATAGTAGAAGAGATAATGGTGATAAAAAATGAGGAAGACAAAGATGATGTAATAAATAATGTGTTAGCATATCAAGATTAGGTTGGACTTCAGACTTAACTGAACTAATTATAGACATTAAACTATAGGAAAAATATTGGATAAACCTTGGGGTAATTATAGACAAATCTTATAATAGTTATAAACTTTAGAATAAATAGAGAAATCTTGGACTAACCTATTTATAGACACTAACTCAACTAGTCACTCACTGTTACTTACTAGTACTTAGGATAGTAGTTTCTGTGACATTACTAGTTAGGATAAATACAATCCAGAAAGAAAAGAGAATGGCAAGTTCTCTCTTTCTGTAGTTTATCTGAAAACCTACTTCTCTTGGAACCCTACATTCCTTCCAGTCTTTGGACTAACTTGTGGAGTATGACTGAAAGCCTCAATAATCATCCTTCTGATATAACTCTTCTGAAAACCTTAATCAGATCCTTTGCAGAGAGGTGAAGAGATATCAAGTGTTGACATAGGCTTGAGGTTGAAGTGTATATTCACCCTTGTGGTCTAGAGTCTTAACAACTTATACAAATGTTACATGGTCTGTGTATTAATCTCCTATAATCACATGATCTTCTAGAATGTTCTATCCTATTTATATCTTTTCCATACTATTTATAGATTGATTCCATTATATCCTTTGATGTTATTGACCAAGTTGATGAATGTGCAGAAGAGAGTTTTCTTCTTTGGAGCTGTCTTATAACACAATGACATAGTAGGAATGGTCAGTACAAACGAGGCATAATTACTAGACCACTTCAACAGTGATCGC